>Ga0209025_1001243_pt1 | contig 35434 bp, 29 predicted proteins | sample AraplaMF_Col_mLB_FD_184256 | JGI IMG/M metagenome (GOLD analysis project Ga0209025, IMG submission 184256) | Arabidopsis root microbial communities from the University of North Carolina, USA - plate scrape MF_Col_mLB (SPAdes) (version 2) | ecosystem: Host-associated > Plants > Roots > Endosphere... | reverse complement strand
TGTAAAATTGCTTGAGTCCACTCAAGGTTGTTGATGTTGAACTGACCAACCGCATAACCTTCTGCTTTTGCTTTAATTAACATCTCTTTCATAGATACTAATGCCATACTAAAAATCCTCCTCTTAGGACTATTCTTTCTACATAGATATGCAATTTAATCATAGCAAAAATAACAGCCCCTGAAAAGCGGGGGCTGTTATTTTCTACGCGAAAGCGAAGTGCAACGCAGCGACAGCGTCTTGTTTTCTGCACGAAAGAAGATTGTAACGAAGCGGCAGTACTCAACCGCAGTGTAGTGTAACGGAAGAAGGTTACGCGAAAGCGGAGTGAAACGCAGCGACAGCGTCTTCTTTTCCCCACATAAGCGGAGTGGCACAGAGCGGCAGTGCCGTAGTGTAGTGTTCACCAGCTCATCGGACGTGCCCAGTTGGAGCGGAAATCAACTTCACCTCATGATGATGAGCCATATATTTTGGCGGTATGTGAATATGAAACGGTAGAAAAATACTACAAATATTATATCAACCATGAAAAACAGGCGGTGTTGACCACTGCCTGTTCTTCTAAACATTTAATGCTTTATTAACTTCATCACGCACTTCAAAAATATCGAAAGGCTTAGTAAAATATCGGATTGCTCCTAAATCTAATGCCTCTTGTACAACTTCCAATTCACCATATGCAGTCATCATGAATACTGGGAGTTGTGGCCACTTCTCTTTTAAGCGCCTTAAAATTTCTATGCCATCCATCCCTGGAATTTTCATGTCTAATAAGACACAATCCATTTCCTCCTCAGCATATTTCAGTGCTTCCATACCATTTGCTGCTAAATATGTAACATGCCCTTCCTTTTTCAACACTTCGTTTAAAAGTAAACGAATCCCTGGTTGATCATCGACAATTAGTAATCGTTTCACATCTCATTCCGCCCTTTCTGAGTTTTTATTCTTGCATAAAACTTCCTATATTATGTATTATTCTCCTTTAACCCTTTAATACCTTCTAGTATTATAAATTATCTGCTTTTGCTTTATGCTCTTTACAAACCTATAATATTGATTGAGGTGGGATCATGTCAAAAATACTAACAACACAATTGAGTGGATTATTACAAAGAATAACACAAAATGAAGAGGAAGCTATTGAAGAGACAGCACGATTACTTGCACAAGCGGGTATTGGTGAAGGCAATGTCTATTTAGCATGCTTTGGTGAAATGCAAGTTGTCGAATTAAATGCATGTCAAGCAGTGGAACGTTTTACTAAGGTAGTCCCTTGGACAAAAGATACAGTTATCACAGAAGCTGATCGTGTATGCATTTTCACACGTAGTGCACACGATGAGGATGCATTATCCTTAGCACAGCAATTAAATAATCAGTTTATTCCATTTGCAGCAGTTGCTAGCGAAGTTGATAATTCCGAAAACCCACTAGCAGATTTAGCGTATACGTATATTTCAACACGCATACGAGGTGGTTTATTACCGAACGATTTAGGCGAGCGCATAGTCGTGCCACATGCTATTGCTGCCCTTTTTGTCTATGAGGCAGTAAAAATTGCGTATGATGAAATGCTTGGCCTTGATGACGAAGAATTGTAGATTCTATTAACTTCACATTGGTAATTATAGCTATCGCGCTGAAAAAAACCGCAGTCTCCCTTCAATAGTTATAACATTTGCTGAATGAAGATAAAAAAGAGTTGTCTCACACTTGAGACAACTCTTTTTGCATTATTTGAATGTTGCTCCGATGAAATCACGGAACAATGGCTGTGGACGGTTTGGACGTGATACTAACTCAGGGTGGAATTGACATGCTACAAAGAAATTATTTTCTGGTAACTCGATAATTTCCACTAATTTACCGTCAGGACTTGTACCTGAGAAGACAAGACCTTCAGCTTCCATCGCCTCACGATATTCATTGTTAAATTCATAACGATGGCGGTGACGCTCATAAACAAGCTCTTGACTATAGGCTTGGCTTGCCTTCGAGCCTTCTTTTAATTTACATGGGTATAAACCTAAACGTAATGTACCACCGATGTCTACACTGTCGTTTTGATCTGGTAGGAAATCAATAATAGGATATTCCGTATTTGGATCAAGCTCTGTAGAATGCGCACCTTGTAAACCAAGTACGTTACGAGCAAATTCCACTGTTGCAAGTTGCATACCTAGGCAAATACCTAAGAATGGTACATCATTTTCACGAGCGTATTGTGTCGCTAAAATTTTACCTTCAACTCCACGATCACCGAAGCCTCCTGGAACTAAAATTGCGTCAGCACCTTTTAATAATGAAACAACATTATCAGCATCCACATGTTCTGCATTAATCCAGTCAATTTCAATATCAGAATTAAATGCATAGCCTGCATGCTTTAATGCCTCTACAACAGAAATGTAAGCATCTTGTAGTTCAACATATTTACCTACTAATGCTACTTTTCGTTTATTTGGTAAGCTCTTCACTTTTGCTACAAGCTCGCGCCATTCTTCCATATCCGCCTCTGGTGCCTCAATGCCAAAATGGTCAAGTACGATATCATCAATATCTTGTGCATGAAGGTTTAGAGGTACTTCATATAAATGTTCTGCATCGCGAGATTCAATAATTTCGTGTGGCTGAACATCACAGAATAAAGCTAATTTTTCTTTCATATCCTGAGGCACTTCTTGCTCTGTACGTACAACGATAATATTTGGTTGAATTCCTAAAGAACGTAATTCTTTTACAGAATGCTGAGTTGGTTTTGTTTTTAGCTCACCCGCAGCTTTAATATAAGGAATAAGCGTACAGTGAACATACATCACATTGTTATGACCTAAATTCGTTTTCATTTGGCGAATTGCTTCAAGGAATGGCAATGACTCAATATCCCCAACTGTTCCGCCTACTTCTGTAATTACTACGTCAGCATTTGTTTCGCGACCAGCACGTTGAATACGATCTTTGATTTCATTTGTAATGTGAGGAATTACTTGTACTGTTCCACCGTTATAATCACCGCGGCGTTCTTTTTGTAATACAGACTGATAAACACGCCCTGATGTTACTGTAGAATGTTTTCCTAGGTTAATATCAATGAAACGTTCGTAGTGACCTAAGTCTAAGTCAGCTTCTGCGCCATCATCTGTTACGAAAACCTCACCATGTTGATAAGGACTCATTGTACCTGGGTCAATATTGATATATGGGTCAAATTTTTGAATCGTTACTTCTAACCCACGATTTTTTAATAAACGACCTAGAGATGCTGCTACAATCCCTTTTCCAAGTGATGAAACAACCCCACCTGTTACAAAAATATACTTTGTCATGAAAAAATTCCTCCTTATGTTGTTCTAGAAATTACTAGTAAGAAAAGTGCATTCACGTCCTAAGCTAAGTAATCTTGAGCATTGGTGCAAATGTCTCTACGGCCTAAGAAAATTGATATTTCTTATCCTAAAAATAAGAAAAGCCGAGAATGCCTACAAAATTGTAGTCGATTCGAAGCTGTAATCGTTTCTATCTCTTTTCTACTTTCTACTTTCCTAAAAAATCCATCCTAACGTATACTCAGTCACCGATTATTATACATCATGAATAATTTAGAGCATTTATATTCATTCCGTAGCTATAAACATGGGAGAACTTGACTGAATATAGTTAAAAAAATAAAAAAACGCTCCTCCTGCATAGGTTTGCAGGGGGAGCGTATTACATACACGGTCTTTCTCCTTTAATTAAGGAGCCCAAGTAAAAGATTAAACGTAACCGTGATAGAAGTCAAGATTTTTTACTACAAGGATAAAAGTAAGAAAATTTCAAAGAGTAATTATCATCAATTATGCCTCGGCATAATTGCGTCCGGAATCGGCTTTGTGCTTAAGCCTGCGTGATGCAGGTCAGTTAGGCTTCGTCCTCTTCTTCAAATTCCTCTTCATCCTCATCAATAAAGTCCTCGTCGATTTCTTCATCGATGTCCTCGATATCTTCTTCATCAAAATCGATGTCTTCTTTATCTTCATCTTCTTCATCTATTTCATCTTCGTCTTCAACGAATTCTTCATAATCTTCATCGAAGTCAATATCTTCTTCTTCTAGTTCTTCATCTAAATCATCTTCATCCTCAAGGGCAGCTTTAGATTTTTTCTTATGAGTTTTAACAGAAGGAGCTGTTTCTTCCTCAATCTGTTCAACTTTATACCATTCACGTAAGCCCCAGCCTGTTTCCTGATTAAATAAGAAGCGGCCTTCTATATTTAAATCTGTGTAAAATTGTAGTAGGCGAGCTTTCATTTCTTCATCACTATAGCCTACAAGCTCTTGAATAATTGTTAATAAGTCATTAAAAGACACTGAGGCACGTTTTTCATTTAAAATTGCATAAGCTAAGTTAATTAACGACTCTTCCGCTAATTGTTCTTTTGTCATTTCACGAAAATTCATTCGTGCACTTCCTTTCCCTCATCCAATGGACGTTTTAAAATATATAGCTTTATTTTCGGAGCGCAGCAAAAAAAGGCCGCACAAAAGTAACTTTCCATATCATAAGCATAATACCCATTATATACAAAGTTTTATCCTCTTTGCTAGCTTCAATTACTGTTTTTTATATCACGCATTTTTTTTATCCCTAAGTAAAACAAATAGACAGATAATAATAGTAAAGGAATAGCGCCAATTTGCTTATCATACAGGAAAATAACTCCTACCACCAAAGCCAAAACAATGATGTAGTTAATAGCCGATTTCATCATTCTACTGCGCCTCCCCTTTTTTTACATTTCTATTATAACGGAAATAAAAAGAAGTGCCTAATCCTAAGACTAGACACTTAAAACTTCACAAACATTTTGCTCAAAAATAGAATAAATGTTATACAACAAGTAAATTTACATGTTTACAAGTTACATATTACGACGATATTGTCCGCCAACCTCATATAAAGCATTTGTGATCTGCCCTAAGCTAGCGACTTTTACGGTTTCCATAAGCTCCGCAAAAATATTACCGTTGTTTACAGCTACTTGTTGTAAACGAGCAAGGGCAGCTTCGTTCTCCCCTTCATGTTGCTTCCAAAAGGCATGTAAGTTATGAATTTGCGTCTCTTTTTCTTCTGTCGATGCACGCGCAATTTCCATATTGTTAATTTCATCTTCTGAAGGTGGATTCGGATTTAAGTATGTGTTCACACCAATGATTGGTAGCTCACCTGAATGCTTTAGCATCTCGTAGTACATGGATTCCTCTTGAATCTTACCACGTTGATATTGTGTTTCCATTGCACCTAGCACGCCACCACGATCATTGATACGGTCAAACTCTTCTAGTACCGCTTCCTCTACAAGGTCTGTTAACTCTTCTACGATAAACGCCCCTTGTAATGGATTTTCGTTTTTCGCTAAGCCATGTTCCTTCGTAATAATCATTTGAATAGCCATTGCACGACGTACAGATTCTTCCGTAGGCGTTGTAATTGCCTCGTCATATGCATTTGTATGCAATGAATTACAGTTATCCTGTAATGCCATTAATGCCTGTAACGTTGTGCGGATATCATTAAAATCAATCTCCTGTGCATGCAAACTGCGTCCAGATGTTTGGATATGATATTTTAATTTTTGTGCTCGTTCATTGGCACCGTACTTATCACGCATTACAACTGCCCAAATACGACGGGCTACACGTCCAATAACTGTGTACTCTGGATCTAGTCCGTTAGAGAAGAAGAATGATAGATTTGGCGCAAAGTCGTCAATATTCATTCCACGGCTTAAATAATATTCCACATATGTGAAGCCATTTGCTAATGTAAAGGCCAACTGAGATATTGGGTTCGCACCAGCTTCGGCAATATGGTAACCAGAAATAGATACTGAGTAATAATTACGAACTTTATGATCGATAAAGTATTGCTGAATATCTCCCATCATTCGTAATGCAAACTCCGTTGAGAAGATACATGTATTTTGCCCTTGATCTTCTTTTAAAATATCAGCTTGCACAGTTCCACGTACAACCTGTAATGTTTTCTCTCGTGTCTCCGTAAATTCTTCAACTGTCAAAGGTCGGCTAAGTTCTTCCTCACGTAGTTTCACTTGCTGATCAATAGCCGTATTCATGAACATCGCCAAAATAACCGGTGCTGGGCCGTTAATTGTCATCGATACTGAAGTTGATGGTGCACATAAATCAAAGCCTGCATAAAGCTTTTTCATATCCTCTAGCGTACAAATAGATACGCCCGATTCTCCAACCTTCCCATAAATATCTGGTCGGTAATCTGGATCCTCACCGTATAACGTTACAGAGTCAAATGCTGTTGATAAACGTTTTGCATCATCATCCTTCGATAAATAATGGAATCGTTTATTCGTACGCTCAGGCGTTCCCTCACCAGCAAATTGTCGCTTCGGATCTTCACCTTCACGTTTAAATTGGAATACTCCTGCGGTATACGGGAATTCACCAGGTACATTTTCTTTATAAACCCAGCGTAAAATTTCACCATAATCTACGAATTTCGGCAAGGCAACTTTAGGAATTTTTGTACCAGAAAGACTTGTTGTCTTTAAAATTGTTCGAATTTCCTTATCACGAACTTTCGTGACAAATTCATCTCCAGCATACGCTTCTTTTAAAGCTTGCCAATTATCTAATATACGTTTAGACTCAGCCGTTAATTCATCTCTAACACCTTCCGCTAAAGAAGTGAGCGATGTGATAAGTGCGTCATTTGGAGCTTTTTCTTTAACTGCTTCAATAGCTCCTTCTAATTGGAATAGACGGCGAGCAAATTCCACCTGCTGCTCTGATTTTTTATGATAGCCACGCACAGTATCTGTTAACTCTCGTAAATAATAACGACGATCGTTTGGAATGATAACATCTTGTTTTTGAGTTTTCGCAAATTGCTCATAGCCTGTTTCCCAAGTACTTCCCGTCTTCGTATTAATGATATTTACTAATGCAGCAAACAAAGCATTCGTTCCTTTATCATTAAACTGACTGGCAATCGTACCGTACACAGGCATATTATCAATTGATTCAGCCCAAAGTTCTCGTGAACGTTGATATTGCTTTTGTACTTGACGTAGCGCATCCTCAGAGCCTTTACGTTCAAATTTATTAATAGCAATAACATCCGCAAAATCAATCATGTCAATTTTTTCAAGCTGAGTTGGAGCACCAAACTCACTTGTCATCACGTACATGGATAGATCAGTGTATTTTGTAATTTCCGCATCACCTTGACCAATACCACTTGTTTCTACAATGATTAAATCATAGCCCGCTACACGCACTACATCTAGCACGTCCCCAATTGAAGCAGTAAGCTCTGTACGAGATCCACGTGTTGCTAAACTACGCATATATACTCGATTATTGAAAATCGCATTCATACGAATTCGGTCACCAAGTAAAGCGCCACCTGTTTTTTGCTTTGTCGGATCGACAGAAAGAATAGCTACGCGTTTATCCGGAAACTCCTTTAAGAAACGACGAATTAATTCATCCGTTAAAGAAGATTTACCTGCACCACCTGTTCCTGTAATACCTAATACAGGTGTCACTTTTGAGCGTTTGCGAGCTTCTTCTAGCATCTTTTTCGTTTCTTCATCATCATTCGACTCAGCAGCAGTTATTAAATTTGCTAATATTTCTGGTGTTTCTGTCGTTAGAGCATCAAGCTTTTCTTGGTAGCCACCTGTAGCTGTTGGGAAATCAGTCCCTTTAATTTTCTCATTAATCATCCCTTGTAATCCTAATACACGACCATCCTCTGGCGAGAAAATCCCTGCAATCCCGTAAGCATGTAGCTCTTTAATTTCACGCGGTAAAATAACACCGCCACCACCACCATAAATTTTAATATGTGGTGCCCCTTTTTCACGAAGCAAATCATACATATATTTAAAGTATTCCATATGTCCGCCTTGATAGGAAGATACCGCAATGCCTTGAGCATCCTCTTGAATCGCAGCATTTACGACTTCTTCTACGGAGCGGTTATGTCCTAAATGGATTACCTCTACACCGCTTGATTGTAAAATACGTCGCATAATGTTAACCGAAGCATCATGTCCATCAAAAAGACTCGATGCTGTTACAAAACGTACGTGATTTTTTGGACGATATACTTCTACCTTTGTCATATGAAATCCCCACTTTCTCCCCTTAATTCAATTACACCATTGTGTTATGAAACATAATTCATAAAAAAAGTCGGTAATTGCAATGTCGCTCTATGCAATTACCGACAACCCCTTTACGGAACTTATTAGAACCCCTTTATGCCTGAAATAAACAATGTTATTTGCATTTCAATAAATTCATCAATAGAGTGCTGACGATGGAGCGCCCATTTACGGAATGCCCAGCTTTGTCCAGAAACGACTAAGTTATTTGCTGCCAAATGAATTTGTTTATCCGTCATCGTTATTTCACCCGATTGCACACAGCGTTGTAGTAATCGCTCAAAAGTACCAACCATTTCAAACTCTTTACTAAATACATAACGCTGTGCCTCTTTGGACAATGATTTAGTTTCCTGATACATGATTGTCATCTCATCAACCATACTATCAATTTGCAAGAAATACTCTCGAATCATTTCCTTTAACTCTTCTATAGTTCCTGCCTTAATCTCATAACTTGAAAGTCGTTCCATCGCATGGTGATAAATGCTATCACATACAAGGTAAAGGACGTCTTCCTTAGTACGAATATATTCATATAATGTTCCGATACTAAAGCCTGCAGCTTTTGCGATTTCTCTCGTGGTAGCACGATGAAAACCTTTTTCTTTAAATAATTTAATGGCTCCCTCTATCATTTGTTCTCGACGAATGGCGATGAGATTTTCATCTTTTACCGTTGACTGTACTTGGGGTCTTTTATCTCTTTCTGTCATACGTTACTTTGTCAACATACGAGAGATAACAAGTCGTTGAATCTCTTGTGTACCTTCGTAGATTTGTGTAATTTTTGCATCACGCATGAAGCGCTCAACTGGATAATCCTTCGTATAACCATATCCACCAAAGACTTGAACCGCCTCAGTCGTTACATTCATCGCAGTATCGCCAGCCATTAATTTTGCCATTGCAGATGCCTTACCATAAGGTAGACCATTCGATTCCAACCAAGCCGCTTGGTATGTAAGCAGTCGAGATGCCTCAATTTGAGTTGCCATATCCGCTAGTTTAAAGGATACACCTTGGTTGGCAGTAATCGGTTTACCAAACTGCACACGCTCTTTACCGTATTCAACTGCTGCATCCAAAGCCCCTTGTGCAATCCCTACAGCTTGTGCGGCAATACCATTACGTCCCCCATCAAGTGTTGTCATCGCAATTTTGAAGCCTTCTCCCTCAGCTCCAAGCATGTTTTCTTTCGGAACGCGACAGTTATCAAAAATAATTTCAGTTGTTGGAGATGAACGAATTCCTAGCTTTTTCTCCTTCTTCCCTACCGAGAAACCTTCAAAGCCAGCTTCAACGATAAAAGCAGTTGTGCCATGTTTAGCTTCTGGATCTGTGACTGCAAATACAACATATGTATCTGCTACTCCACCATTGGTAATGAAAATCTTCGAGCCGTTTAAAATGAAATCATCGCCATCACGTTTTGCATATGTTTTCATGCCACCAGCATCAGAGCCTGATCCTGGCTCTGTTAAGCCATATGCACCGATATGTTTACCTTCCGCCATTGGACGAAGATATTTTTGTTTTTGTTCTTCCGTACCGAATTTATAAATAGGCCAACCAGCAAGTGAAGTATGTGCTGATAAAGTAACCCCTGTTGATGCACATACACGTGATAATTCCTCTACAGCAATGACATATGCAAGATAATCAAAGCCTGCACCGCCGTATTCTTCTGGCCATGGAATACCTGTTAAGCCTAGCTCCGCCATTTTATCGAAAATTGCACGGTCAAACTCTTCGTTCTCGTCACGTTCAGCTGCTGTTGGTGCTACTTCATTAATAGCAAAATCACGAATCATTTCGCGTAATTGTTCATGCTCTTCTGATAATTGAAAGTTCATTGTCCATTTCCCCTTTTTCGTTAGACTTTGTTAGTGCTTTGATTGTTGATTTCAATTTTTGATAATGTTTCAGGGTTATTGCTTCAGGAAACTGATTAGTACCCGAGCTTTTTCCTTGAAGTATCAACATTGCAACATAACATCAGACCTTATTTAAGTAAATGTTTACTAATGACTAGCTTTTGAATTTCACTTGTACCTTCATATATTTCGGTCACTTTTGCATCTCTGAAATAACGCTCTACCGGATAGTCTTTTGTATAGCCATAGCCACCAAAAATTTGTATAGCGTCAATCGCTGTTTGCACTGCCGTACGAGAAGCGAAAAGTTTCGCCATCGAGGCCTCAGCTCCACACGGTAACCCTTTTGTGCGTAAATCCGCCGCCCGATAGACTAGTAGTTTTGCTGCTTCTACAGCAGTCGCCATATCAGCAAGTTTGAAGCCAACACCTTGTTGCGTTGCAATAGGCTTTCCAAATTGAACACGTTCTTTTGCATATGCAGTAGCTGCCTCTAGTGCCGCTTCAGCAATGCCTAGAGCTTGTGCTGCAATTCCAATACGTCCAACATCTAAGTTGGCCATTGCAATTTTAAAGCCTTCCCCTTCCTCCCCAAGAAGGTTCGTGGCCGGAATTCGACAGTTGTCGAATGTTAGTTGAAGTGTACGTGAGCCGTGTAAGCCCATTTTATGTTCATCTTTACCTATGATTAAGCCCGGTGTTCCTTTTTCAACAATAAATGCTGAAATACCACGTGTTTTTTCAGTAGGATTCGTTGAAGCAAAGACAATATAAACATCTGCTTCTCCACCGTTTGTGATAAACACCTTGGAGCCATTGATGACATAGTCATCTCCATCTCGCACCGCTTTGGATTGTAAAGAGCCAGCATCAGAACCCGCGCTAGGCTCTGTTAAACAAAATGCCCCTAAATATTCACCTGCAGCAAGCTTTGGAACATAACGTTTTTTCTGTTCATCGTTGCCGAAATAAATAATGGGATTTGTTCCAACCGAGGTATGCACAGATAAAATAACCCCCATTACCGCGCTAACCTTCGATAATTCATTGATAGCAATTATGTACGATGTAAAATCCATCGCTGAGCCACCTAATTCCTCAGGCGTTGTAATCCCCATTAAACCTAATTCACCCATTTGTGCAAGGAGCTCACGAGGGAACTCTCCTGCCTCCATACGTTCTACCCATGGTTCAATTTTATCCTGAGCAAAATTACGAACCATATCACGCATCATTATTTGTTCATCTGTAAATTGTAAATGCATCTATAATGTCACCCCTGTACGTTGTCCCGTTGCATTACACTTCGTTTAAATCGTCCCATCCCCATAGGATTATTCATAAACGTAAAAGCCTCTTCCAGATTTTTTACCTAGCCATCCAGCTGCCACATATTTACGAAGCAATGGACAAGGTCTATATTTACTATCACCTAAGCCCTCATGTAAAATCTCCATGATGGATAGACATGTATCCAGACCAATGAAGTCAGCCAATGTTAATGGCCCCATCGGATGATTCATTCCGAGCTTCATCACATCATCAATAGCTTCTTTCGATGCTACACCCTCATATAATGCGTAGATTGCTTCATTAATCATTGGTAATAAAATACGATTCGAAATAAATCCTGGGAAGTCATTTACCTCCACTGGAGTTTTGGATAATTTTACTGTCATGTCTTCAACCGCTTTGTAGACTTCATCACTTGTTGCTAACCCTCTAATAATTTCTACTAGCTTCATAACAGGTACCGGATTCATAAAGTGCATACCAATCACTTGCTCTGGACGATTTGTTACTGCTGCAATTTCCGTAATTGGTAAAGATGATGTATTCGTAGCTAAAATGGCATGTGCTGGTGCAATCTGATCAATTTGCTTAAAGATGGATTGCTTTACTTCCATATTTTCCACTGCTGCCTCGATGATAATATCTACGTCACTAGCATCCTGTAATTCTAGTGACATACTAATACGACCTAGAATGGCAGCCTTCTCATCCTCAGTTTTACGCCCCTTTTCGATATCACGTGTCAGGTTTTTCGTAATGACTCCTAAACCGCGTTCGAAAAATTCTTGCTTCATGTCGTTCAGTTTGACATCATAACCAGCTTGTGCACAAACTTGTGCAATGCCGGAGCCCATTTGCCCAGCGCCAATAACCATTACTTTTTGAATTCCCATCATTCGTGTCCCCCTGTTTTCGGTACTTCAATCATAATTGCATCGCCTTGCCCTCCACCTGAGCAGATAGCAGCAATTCCGATACCACCGCCTCGGCGCTTTAATTCATGAGCAAGCGTTAAAATAATACGTGCTCCAGACGCTCCGATTGGATGACCTAGTGCAACTGCACCACCGTTAACATTGACCTTTTCAGCATCTAAATCCGCCAACTGCTTGCTGACAAGAGCTACCGCTGCAAATGCTTCATTGATTTCGATTAATTCAATGTCAGATAAGGATTTCCCCGTCTTTTTCAGTAACTTGTTAATGACAAGCCCTGGTGTTTGCGGGAAGTTCTCCGGCTCAATAGCAATCTCTTCGTGACCGATAATAACCGCAAGTGGCTCTCTGCCTTTACGAATTGCACGTTCCTCACTCATTACTACTAGGGCACACGCACCATCATTAACACCAGGTGCATTACCTGCTGTAATTGTTCCATCCTTGTCAAAGGCTGGTTTGAGTTTTGCAAGTACCTCCATTGATGTACCAGCTCTTGGTGCCTCGTCTGTATTGACTTGAAGTGGTTCTCCCTTACGTTGTGGAATTTCCACAGGCACGATTTCTTCAGCAAAGTAACCTTTTTCAATTGCTACAAGTGCACGTTCATGACTGCGAACAGACCAAGCATCCTGCTCTTCACGGCTTAACGAATATTCTTTAGCCGTTACATTACCGTAGCTTCCCATATGCGGCCTTGCCTTATTAAAAGCACATGTTAAACCATCATAAAGCATGCCGTCCACCATTGTTGAATCGCCCATGCGTAACCCTGTTCGACCATTTTGTAAATAATATGGTGCATTTGACATGGACTCCATACCACCAGCGATAATTACTTCTTCGTCCCCTAATCGAATTAGCTGATCTGCTAGTGTTACAGCACGCATCCCTGACGCACAAACCTTGTTAATCGTTTCTGTTTTCACTGCTATTGGTAAATTTGCTTTGATTGCAGCCTGCCTTGAAGGAATTTGGCCCTGCCCCCCTTGTAAAACGGAGCCTAAAATTACTTCGTTCACTTCATCAGGCGAAATATTCGCTTTCTCAAGTGCCCCTTTTATTGCGATTGCACCTAAATCACTTGCGCTTAATGCTGATAATGAACCACCAAACTTACCAAATGCAGTTCTTGCTCCTGCTAAAATTACAGCTCTATTCAAGTAAAACACCCCTTTTGTTTTACGTTCTAGAAGAAGTATTAGAGCATCTGCGTTGACTGAACGCTCGCTCGACCTCTTGCTATGAAAAATGGGAGTTAGACCAACTCCCATCTCCATTTAATCTTATTCTACAAAACAATTATTTATTGTGCAATTTATATTTTTCAGATAACTAAAATATTTCTGCAATAAACATCATTTTTCTGCGTTAGTTTCTGCATTTTCGTTTTGTTCGACACTGTCCACAGAAGCAACTACTTCTTCAACCATTACATCTGCCGCTTCTTCAACAGATTCCTCGACAGCTTTCACTTTTTCACCAAATACAGAACGCTCTAATAGTTCTGCAACATCGAATGTACCGATTGAATCCTCAACCTCTTTTGCCTTTGTACCATCCTCAAGCATTGTTAAGCAGTAAGGACATCCAGAAGAGATAACGGATGCATCAGTCGCTAAAGCTTGTTCTGTTCGTGCTACGTTAATACGGTTGCCGACATGCTCTTCCATCCACATTAAACCGCCACCTGCACCACAGCACATTGCCGTTTCACGATTACGCTCCATTTCCACAAGCTTAACACCTGGAATGCCACGTAATATCTCGCGTGGTGCATCATAAACATCGTTATAACGACCTAAATAACAAGAATCGTGGAAAACAATCGTTTCATGAACTTCGTAATTTAACGCTAGACGATTTTCATCAATCAATTGATTCAATAGCTCAGTATGGTGGTAGACCTCGCCCTTCCAGCCAAAGTCTTGGTATTCATTTTTAAAGATATTGTATGCGTGCGGGTCAATCGTAACGATTTTCTTCACGTCGTTTTTCTCAAATTCATCGATATTTGCTGTTGCCAGCTCTTGGAATAAGAACTCATTTCCTAAACGACGAGGAGTGTCCCCTGAGTTTTTCTCTTTATTTCCTAAAATCGCAAACTTCACGCCTGCTTCGTTTAATAAACGACAGAAAGCTAATGCAATTTTTTGCGAGCGGTTATCAAACGCACCCATTGAACCTACCCAGAATAAATATTCCATTTCCTCGCCTGATTTCTTCAGCTCTTTCACTGTTGGAATATGAATTGTTGGATCTAGGTCACGCCAATTTTCTTTTTCTTTACGGTTTAAGCCCCATGGATTACCTTGACGCTCGATATTCGTCATCGCACGTTGTGCATCAGGGTTTACTTTTCCTTCAGTCATTGTTAAGTAACGACGTAAATCAATAATTTTATCAACATGCTCGTTCATAACAGGACATTGATCCTCACAGTTACGACAAGTTGTACATGCCCAAATCTCTGATTCTGTAATAACATCGCCAATTAAAGAAGGGTTGTAGATATCTTCAATGACTGCACCCTCTAAGCCAGCTGCCATCGCTAACTGATTCCCCTTTGTATTAGCGAAAAATTGATAAGGAACCCAAGGCTTTTGCTTTGTTACAACAGCACCTGTAAATGTTAAATGATCACGAAGCTTCACGATTAAATCCATTGGTGATAGCATTTTCCCTGTTCCTGATGCTGGACACATATTTGTACAGCGTCCACACTCTACACAGGAATATAAATCTAACATTTGTTTTTGTGTAAAATCTTGAATACGTCCAACACCAATTGCCGGAATATCCTCTTCATCTTCAGCATTTTCTAATGCTTCAAAGTCGATCGGAGTTAATGTACCTGTACGATCTAAACGGTTCATGTACACATTAATCGGACTTACAATCAAGTGGAAGTGCTTCGATTGTGGTACATACACTAAGAATGTCAAAAGAATTAATAAGTGCGCCCACCACATTACATAGAAAACAACAGCCGCTGCTGATGCTGGTAAGAAGCTAAAAATAGCAGCGATGCCAGAAGCAACTGGCTCTGTATAAGTTAGTCCTTCACCATGCCAAATTATTCCCATACCATTTGCAAGTAATGTAGATACCATTAACCCGCCAATGAAAATTAAGACAAGACCATTTTTCCAGCCTCGTTTTAGACGTACTAGCTTTTCAACATAGCGTCGGTAAAACGCCCACACAACCGCCACTAAAATCATTAATACCACGAGCTCTTGGAAGAATGTAAACACACTGTAGAAAACTCCAAGTGGTAAATGTGATCCAGGCGCTAACCCCTTCCAAATTAAATCAATAGCACCTAGCTGCACCATCAAAAATCCATAGAAGAACATGACGTGAATTAAACCACTCTTTGGATCTTTTAATAGCTTATTTTGACCAAGTACATTGACCATAAGATAGCCAACTCGTTCTTTAACACTTTCATCAAACTCAACCTTTTTCCCCAATTGCACAAACTTATAGCGTGTTTTTAACAGATAGAAGAACAATCCTACTGCATAAAGCACAACCACGACAGTTAGAACAATGTTTGCAATTACTAATGGACTCATGGTTGGTCCCCCCTTTAGTTCGTCGTAATTTTCTCTCTTTGTGATAAATTTTCTAGCTCATACGTAAATGTACTTCATTCTATCATTATATTCCTATTCTAATAAATGAGTGAGCATTCAGTCAACATAAAACAAAAATATTTCTGATAATTTTATATTCTTACATTTTACAAGAAAAAAAGCCACCCTGTATTTTTCAAAGTGACTACTTTTTTACTTTCTTTATAATACTAATTCTCACCATAACGTGTGGTTGAATTCCGCTCCGCTACTGGGTCTCGGGCCAACAGATTTTTTTCGCGAAAGCGTAGTGCAACGAAGCGACAGCAACAGAACCGATGTTGGTCACAAAGGCGTTATCACAGGACGTGATGGTTTTAGCCGTCGTTCATCTACCTTAGTTGATAAAAGCTGAAATTGTTCCGATAAACGAGAAAACATTCCGATAAAAGCTAAAATTGTTCCGATAAAATAAGATTTTGTTCCGATAAATCTTAAAATTATTTCCCCCAAAAATGAATTCATCACAATAACGTGAAGTTGATTTCCGTTCCGGCTGAGCGCTATCCAGGGGCGTCCAATGAACCGCTACACTCGCACAGCTCAATGTCATCCACAACTTTTGGTGATCAAGTTATTTTTTAAAGACATTGCCGCTTCGAATATATTCGATATCCGCGACATTCAATCGATGATTTACAACCCGTGCTGCTGCAAATAAATAATCAGATAGACGATTTAAATATTTTTGTACAATTGTCGGTACGTCTTCGATTTCCTTCATAAGCGTTACCATTTGACGCTCTGCTCGACGTGCTACTGTGCGAGCAATGTGTAAAGTTGCAGCTGCCGGCGCACCACCTGGTAAAATAAAACGCTGTAACGGTGGTGCTTCATCTGACAATGCATCAATACGTGATTCCAACACTTCTATCGGCTGCTCTGCCAGCTTATAATGACGTTCCTTCATGACGTTAGCAAGGTCTCCACCCGCATCAAAAAGCTCATGCTGAATCGTTTCTAAATCAATTAGAATATCCTTGAATAGCTCACGATCTAGTTCACTAACAGCCTTACCAATAAAAGAATTTAATTCATCGATTGCCCCATATGTTTCAACGCGTAAGCTATCTTTATCAACGCGTCCACCGATAAGACTTGTTTTCCCCGTATCGCCTGTTTTCGTGTAAAGCTTCATTTCTCTCATCTCCTAAAATAATTTTTATAATTTCGCCTAGGCGTAATTGTCGATGCCTCTTCGCTTTCGCAGCAGATAAACAATGCGTCCGGATTTTGAAATATACCCAGGCCTGCACGAGGGCCGACAAGATTTCGGTCATTTCGTAATGCCACAGGACGTGGCGTTCTTACCTATGCAGGCCTTTAAAAATCCGTGACATCCTGCAGAGACATTATCTTCATACAGTAGGTTTATCTGCTGAATGAAGATAATTTTTTATTGCCTGCACTGTTGTTTCAAAAACACCTTTACCGATAATCTTGCCTACATCAGTAATGGGACCTCCGTACAGCATTTCTTCCCCTTTTTGAGTCGCTGCAATCAATAAACTATCTGTAGCTGTACTTGTCGCAATTGTACCACTAAGTTCATCACGAATATTTTCCGATTGCAATGCCTTTGTTTTCGCCTCGGTAGCTGTCATCATTGCTTGGAAAAACGCTTCTTCTGATAAACTACCGTTAACAATAACCCACGTATTTATAGTACCAACATGTGGTTCATCTTGTCTTTCATGTGTACGAGACACATCAACGGCGTTGCCAACTCCAGCAGTAACAGCAACAAGGACGCTGCCAAATGAAGCTTTAAATTCATTAATAGCTACAAGATTTGTTGGGACAGCTGTTAACATGACCACGGTACTTGTAGATGAAAATTGCTCTTTTAGTAAAAATCCAGCGACCTCTTTCTTTACATCACTAATTACATAATCTATTGGTACAGAGCGATTTAACAGACAATCATACCAACCGATACCCGGATTATGGACAGCTGAGGACACAGCTTTTAAAGGAAATTCTGATTGAAGCTTAATGTAACGATCTGTAACTGTGAAATTTTCTTTTGTAATGACAGCACGCTGCTGATGTTCAACTGAGGCTGGCATCATTGTAATTTGAGGCTTTGGAATTTCTGGATGTGCATAAGTTGCAACTCGGGCATGATAAACGTCTTCGATTTGCGAAGCGATTAATACTTCATGCGGCGCCCCAAATGCCCGCATCCGCCCTTCCTCCATTAATAATAATTCATCACAATAGAGGGAAGCTAAATTCATATCATGTAGTACCATAATAACGGTTAAACCACTTTCAATTGCTTCCTTTCGCACCATATCTAAAATCTGACGTTGATGAGCAATATCTAGATGGTTCGTCGGTTCGTCTAGCAGTAATATTTCCGCTGTTTGTGCAAGAGCTTGGGCTACAAAAACTCTTTGCTGTTCACCGCCCGACAAAAATTCCATCGGTGTGTGTTCATAGCGTTTCACACCAGTTTGCATCATGGCATGTTGCACCGCCTGTTCATCACGATCAGTCCAGCTTGAAAAGAAGCCTGTTTGATGTGGATAACGTCCAAGTGATACTGCCTCCCGAACACTGTTTGAAAAAGCATTAGCATGTAATTGTGGTAGCACCGCCATTTTTTTTGCTAATGCACGAGCATTGTAAGAGCTAATATTTTTACCATCTACTAATATAGTGCCTGCAGTTGATGGTAATATGCCACTTATTACTTTTAACAGAGTGGATTTTCCGCTACCATTCGGCCCTAAGATTCCTAGTATTTTGCCTTTTTCAACGGAAAAACTTATATCCTGGACGATAGGTACGTCTTCATAGCCGCCGGAAAGATGTTCAACAACAATCATGCCCGTACCCCCTTACTTCTACGTTGCTTATAAAAAATATAAGAAAAAACGGGCGCTCCAATAAATGCAGTAATAACACCAATCGGTAGCTCTCTTGGCACAATAATTGTTCGTGCTATTAAATCACAAATAATCAATAAAGTTGCCCCATTTAAAAATGACAATGGCAATAAATGACGGTGATCGGAACCCCAAACCATTCTCGTCATATGAGGCACAACTAAACCAACAAAGCCAATCGTTCCAGAAACAGCTACCGCTGCTCCTGTCAACATTGATCCACCCACTAAAATAATATATTTACTGCGCTTAACATTGACACCTAAATGCTTCGCGCGCTCTTCACCATATAACAGAACATTTAACTCGCGTCTTTGTGTCCAAAGCATAATTGAGCCAATTATTACAAACGGGATAATCATCTGAACGTATGGCCAACCACGCATCGATACTGAGCCTAGCAGCCATCCCATTACTTGGCGTAGCTCCTCACCAGATAATGCAATCATTAATGAAATCAAGGAACCTAAAAATGAACTAAATATAACCCCTGTTAAAATAAGAGTTTCCATTTTTAGCGAACGGTCTACTATTCTAGCAAAGCCCATGACGGCTACCATCGTTAATATGGCACCTATCATACTAAATGTCGGCAATGTAAAATGGCCCACTACAGGTAGAGATATACTAAAAAAAATCGTCAAGACTGCGCCAACTGATGCACCAGAGGAAACACCTAACGTATAAGGATCAGCCAAAGGGTTTTTTAATAAACCTTGAAAAGCTGCCCCTGCAATTGCAAGTGACGCCCCTACAAGCCCTGCTAGCAGGACTCGGGGTAAACGAATTTTCCATAAAATATTGGCAGCTGTTTCATCAGCCGCCTTATTCCACAATACTTCTAGTGGAATATGAACTGAGCCTATCGCTACACCACACCAGATGCTAATGATTAGAAGCGTAATTGCTGTTACATAGGCTACAATTGTTTTACTCATTTAAACGCCTCAGGGTAGACGGCTTTCGCTAATTCCTCAAGACCATCTGCTAAACGAGGACCTTGACGACTTGTTATATTTTCATCTACTTGTACTATGGCTTTATTTTTTACTGCCGTAATTGTCTCAAAGCCTGCACGTTGTGGAATTTTCTTTAAAATATCTGGTACATAATTATATGCCACAACAATGACATCTGGATTTTTCGTGATAATTTGTTCAGCATCAATTTGATACCAGTCATTTACATCCGCTGCCACATTTTCGGCATGAATCATTTCTAGCATTTCATTCATAAATGTACCTTTACCAGTTGTATTAATCTCTGGCTCATCAGAATATTCTACAAAGACTTTCTTTGACTCGACACCGTCAAGTTTCGTTTCAACCTCTTTAACTTTCGCCTTCATATTTGCAACAATTTTTTTAGCTTCTTCTAGTTTACCTGTTGCTTGACCAAGCTGTTCAATCGTTGTGTAAGTTTCATTAAAGTTTTTTGCATCCGCTACAACAAATACTTTTACACCTGCAGCCTCAAGCTGTTCAATTGCTCCTTTTGAATTCCCCATACCCGATGCATGTGCAAAAACGATATCTGGCGATAACGCAATAATTTTTTCAACATTGTAATCCATACCGCCAACCTTATCTTTTTTAGTGGCCTCTGCTGGATAATCATCATTGTCTGTCACACCAACTATTTCATCATTTAAGCCAAGACCAAATAAAATTTCTGTGTTACTCGGAATGAGAGAGACAATCTTTTCAGGAGGCGCCTCTAGCGTAATATCCTTACCAGTAGCATCCGTTATCTTCATTGGGAATGTTGCTTGATCTACTTTTGTTGTCTCTTGTTGCTCAGAAGATGACTGCTTTTCATTAGTCGCCTCTTTAGTATTACATGCAGCAAGCAAGCCAATAGCTAAAAATGCTGATAATCCTATTTTCCAAATTTTCTTCATGTGAATCCTCCTTAGTCTATTTGTGCATATAGATTTTAACGACTTGTTTTTCTGATTTATCGATGCATATTAATTTTTATCTTCTAATATCGTGGGTTTATCGACTAACATTGTGAGTTTATCGCCCACTTTTTTAAATTTATCGATATTCATCTTCCAAAACAAATACCCCTCATCATAAAACAATGAGGGGGTCAAATTTGCACAAAAATACATATACAAAATCCACCATCCTATCCTCGTAGGCTATAACGTGTTTTCTATAAAGGCAGGTCTCCTGGCTCGTGCTCCATTCGCTTTTTCAAGCCTTCCCGAAATTTTCAGTGGCGTAGATTGAAAAAACTCACACATACAGTGGCGGGACCGCATCGGAATTACACCGATTTCCCTTTTCACTTTACTTAAGTAAAGAACCTTTATAATATTCAGTTGATTGTATTATACATGAAAATTAAAGAAGTCGCCTCCATTCGAGACGACTTCTAATCAATCAATTATGCCCAGCATACTTAAAGAAGTTAAACTATATCTGAAAAATACAGTACCGTTTTCATTGGTGCACCAATTTCACGCAATGCCCATGTGTCCTCTAAATAAATATCTGCTAGTTTCTCATATTTGCCGCCGAATCTTTGTGCCCATTCGACTGCTACCACACTTTCATATAAATGCGCCATTTTCTCTGCGACCTTTTTTGCCTCAAACGTTTTCGTTGCATCGTCTAAACGGCTAAATGTTTGCAAAGTTGAATCTAGTTTTGCTAATTGCTCCACTACAATTTCGACTAATGGATCGGCAGCTAGTTTTTCTAGACGTTCTTCCATGACACGAACAAACATTTCGTGCACATGGAACTTTTCAACTAAACGAATAAGCTCTAAAGCTAAAATATTCGCAGTCCCCTCCCACACAGTAAGTACCTGTGCATCTCTTAATAACCGTGGTGTAACAAAATCTTCAATATAGCCATTTCCGCCATGTAATTCAATGGCTTCACTTGCATAGTGTACAGCTTGCTCTGCCGTTTCTTTTTTCATGATAGCAATATACAAACGATTCAAAATGGTGTCTTCTTTATTTCCCTGCCCACTAGTTACTTTATCGTACAGCTGAATAAGATCAAAAACCGTTGCAACTTCAACATGAAGCTTTGCAGCAAATTTCCCTAGTGTGTCCTTAATCATAGGATATTGCGTTAAAGGCTTACCAAAGGCATGACGATTTGTCACATAATGCTTCGCCTCTAAATAGCCGCGGCGCATAATGCCGATAGAAGCAACCGCATTGCAAATTCTTGATAAATTAAGCGCCTCTAGCATATAGTAAATTCCCTTATTTGGGTCACCTACAACATATGCTAGCGCACCATCAAATTCCACCTCACCAGAAGGTACTGCTCTAACACCAAGTTTATCCTTTAAACGACGAATGCGTAGGTCATTAACAGTGCCATCATCTTTTCGCCATGGAACTGCAAACAATGTTAAGCCCTTTGAGCCTGCTTGAGCCCCTTCCATACGTGCCAATACCATGGTTACTCCACACATTCCTACGTTAGATGCAAAATATTTCTCTCCATATAAACGATACTGATTGCCGTCCTTTCTTGCCTCCACAACATTCGCCCCAACATCAGAGCCACCTTGTCGCTCAGTTAAAAATGTTGCTCCCTCATACAGCTCTGTATCTCCTGTTGCACATACATGTGGTAAAAAGCGCTCCTTCACCTCATCACTTGCATAATGATCAAGTAAATAAGCAGTTGCCATTGTTAAAGTAACAGGGCAGTAAAAGCCTGGCTCAGCATGTGAAAGTATATAGCCTTGAGCAAAGCTATATACATAATTGCCCTTTCTACCTAATTGCGGAATATCCTTATGCACATAGCCAACAATGCCGGTATTGTACGTCTCTTCAATTGTTTTTTTATAACCATCGTTGACCCAAATCTCTGACACTTCTTCACCATAGGCATTATACCTTTGTAATCGAGGTTCACCCTCCCTATCCGTATGTTTGGCTCTCACATCAATATCTCCAGCACAAAGCTCACCGAAATCTGTTAGCTCACGTGTTGCATATTCCATAAACTCTTTATCTAGCATCATTTCTAAAACTTTATGAAGTGTATCATTATCTTTAAAAAAGTTTTTTGTTTTCATTTCTTCCTGCTGTAAAACTTTCATGCTATCTCACCTCTTGCCCCTTCAAGGATTGTTTTAGTATTTTGCCCGATGCATTTCGTGGTAGCGCTTTTACACGTTCAAATATGCGTGGAACTTTATATTTAGCAAGATGTTCCTCCAAATAAGTTTTAAGTTCATCCTCGTCGATTTCTGTTTTAGCGGCATAAACAGCCTTCACCGTTTCTCCCCACTCCGGATGTGGCACACCGATTACAGCCACTTCAAATATCCCCTCATAGCTCAACATACTATCTTCAATTTCTTTCGGATAAACATTCACACCGCCTGAAAAAATGACATCCTTTTTACGATCAACAATCCAAATATAGCCGTCCTCATCTAGGCGAGCTAAGTCACCTGTTTTCAGCCAGCCGTCTATAAATGCAGCCTTCGTTGCAGTATCATCCTTGTAATAGCCCAGCATATTGCCCTCACCGAATATCACAATTTCTCCTACGTCACCAACACCGACATCTTCTCCATTGTCGTTAATAATACGCAGCTCTGCTCCCAGTGGTGCACGCCGACCAACGCTCCCCGCCTTCGTTGCATGCTCTTCACCAAATAATATTGAACCGTTTGGACCAGCCTCTGTTAAGCCATAAACACATGTTAAATTTTCTGTTCTGAAAGCTTTTTGTAAATGGCGAACTTCATTTTGTGATAACGGCGCTCCTCCATAAGCCCACCATTTCATCGATGACAAATCAGTTGTTTGCAATCTTGGCAGTTGAGCAGTTAACAAATAAGCAACTGGTGCGCCAAAGAAATGCGTCGTTCTTTCCTGCTCAATTGAATCAATAAATAAATCAGGCGTAAATGTTGGCGTTAGCACATTTGTCGAGCCTACAAATACTCCTGCCATTAAAAATAAATGTAATGGGGCTGAATGCGTCAACGGCATCATAAGAAGGATCCGACTTTCTGGCTTTACTTCCATTTCCACTGCAATCATTTGCGCTACAGTTAAAATATTGCGATAGCTAAACAAGACACCCTTTGGTTTTCCCGTTGTACCCGAAGTATATAAAATCGTTGAAACATCATCTTCATTCAACTGACAATCAATTGTTTGAATGCTTGCATGTTGAATAAGAGTTTCATAGTTTAGCCAGCCAGCCTGCTCTTGACCTGTTTTGATTTTTAAAGGAATTACCGTGATATTTTCGACCGCTGCAAAAATTGCCTCATGTACTAGAATAGCTTTAGCATCAGCATGCTGCGCTACATACTCAACCTCTTGCAGCGTAAATTTCGCATTTACTGGAACGACAATAGCTCCAATGCGCTGAATAGCAAAATAGCTAACAACAAACTCAACAACATTAGGCATAAAAATGATTACTTTATCGCCTTGCCGGACCCTCTGCTCTAACAAAGCATGACTAAGACGTGTCACTTGCTCATCTAAATCATGATAAGTCACTCGTCTGCCCTGACAAACAACAGCTTCACTCATAGGGTACTTTCGCGCATTGCGTGCTAACAAATTTGAACTATTCATCGTCCATCTCTCCCTTTAAAGTCGCTAATTTTTCTGTAAATATGCCTTGTAATTGCTGTATCTCCTTTTTAATCTGTACAAGCTCCGCAATTTTGCCATCAATCTCTTGAATTTTTTGCTCTCCATATTCGACCGTACGCTCCAACTGCTGAATGCCCGTACGATCATAATCAAACAGCAATACCATCTCCTTGATCTCCTCAAGTGAAAAACCGTACCGCTTCCCCCGGAAAATAAGCTTAAGCTTCGCTAATTCTTTTTTTGAAAAGGTTCGCTGATTAGTAGACGATCGATTAGGATTAAGCAGCCCCAGCTCCTCATAATAACGAATTGTCCGTGTTGAAACATTAAACTGCTTAGCCACTTCCTGAATCGTCCTCAATATCATCTCCCCCTTCCGATTTTCATTCAGTATACCATTGACGCTAACGTAAACTTCAACAAGATATCTGAATTTTAAAGAAAATTATTGATTTAAGGAGATAAATCGTGGTATTTCAGTGGTGTTGTTCTTCTATTTGGCGGGGCTTTCCGTTGCATCGGAGATTCTAACCGTCATTTTGCCGGTTCTATCCATTAGTTTGACCTTTCTATCCACGATTTTGTTGGTTCTATCCGTCGCTTCGACGATTCTTTCCGTCGCTTCGGATTCTTTCCATCGCTTCGACGATTCTTTCCGTCGCTCTGGCGATTCCTTCCGTCGCTCCAACGATTCTTTCCGTCGCTTCGGATTCTTTCCGTCGCTCCAACGATCCTTTCCGTCGCTTCAACGATTCTTTCCGTCACTTCGGATTCCTTCCGTCGCTCCAACGATCCTTTCCGTCGCTCTGGCGAATCCTTCCGTCGCTTCGGCGATTCCTTCCGTCGCTCCAACGATCCTTTCCGTCGCTTCGACGATTCCTTCCGTCGCTCCAACGATCCTTCCCTTCGCCCTCGCGGCTCTTCCCTTCACTTCAACAACTCTGCCATTGCTATCAAATCCATATCCACACAAAAAACCCCCGGCACATTGTCGTGCCGGGGGCTAGAAAGACTATTATTACATTTTTTCCGGTGCAGATACGCCGATTAAGCGTAATGCGTTGGCAATTGTTGTACGCACAGCAGTAATAAGGGCTAAACGAGCTTCCGTTAGCTCTTTATTTGAAGCATCTAACACTTTTTCAGCGTTATAGAAGCTGTGGAATGCAGCTGCTGTTTCTTGAATATAGTTGGCGATACGGTGTGGTGTACGGTGCTTCGCAGCATCTGCTACCACTTTCGGGAAGTCGCCCACTTTTTTCAGTAAATCGATCTCTTTTTCTGCAGTTAACAGAGTTAAATGATCTGTTGTTGCAGCAAAGCCTTGCTCATTAGCTGAGCGTAAAATTGAAGAAATACGTGCATGCGCATATTGTGCGTAATACACTGGGTTTTCGTTCGATTGAGATACGGCAAGATCAAGGTCAAAGTCCATGTGAGAATCACCTGCAGTTTTCACGAAGAAATAACGCACTGCATCTAGGCCAACCTCTTCTACAAGCTCACGCATTGTAACAGCGTTCCCTGTACGTTTAGACATTTTGAACTTCTCACCGTTTTTATAAAGCTGAACCATCTGGATGATTTCTACTTCAAGCGTATCACGATCGTAGCCAAGTGCCTGAATAGCAGCCTTCATACGTGGGATATAACCGTGGTGGTCAGCTCCCCAAATATTAATTAATTTATCAAAGCCACGTACAATTTTGTCCTCATGGTATGCGATATCTGGAGTTAGATATGTGAAAGAGCCATCATTTTTAATTAACACGCGGTCTTTATCGTCGCCAAATGTTGTTGAACGGAACCAAGTAGCACCGTCTTCTTCAAATACATGACCATTCGCTTTCAGTTTATCTAACGCTACTTCAATTTTGCCGTTTTCATATAGTGAAGTTTCTGAGTACCACACATTGAAGTTTACACGGAAGTTAGCAAGGTCTGTTTTTAACTTGTCTAATTCTAACGCTAAACCATGTTGACGGAAGAATGCAAAACGTTCTTCCTCAGTTTTAGATAAAATTGCATCGCCGTGTTCACTAGCTAGTTTACCAGCAATTTCAATAATATCTGAACCGTGGTAGCCATCCTCTGGCATCTCAGCATCCAAACCTAAAGCTTGTTTATAACGCGCTTCAAGTGAATAAGCTAAATTATTAATTTGGTTACCAGCATCGTTAATGTAGTACTCACGAGATACTTCGAAACCTGCCATATCTAGTACATTACATAATGAATCCCCTACAGAAGCTCCACGCGCATGACCTAAATGAAGATCACCTGTTGGATTCGCTGATACGAATTCGACTTGAACTTTTTCTCCTGCGCCAGCATTAGAACGACCATAATCTGCACCTTGTTCAAGCACTGCTTTTACTACACCTGATAAGAAATCTTTACGCACAGTAATATTCATGAAGCCAGGGCCAGCAATATCGATTTTCTCAATATCTGTACCTGCTGTGTCAAGATTTTCTAAAATAGCTTCTGCGATCGCACGAGGTGGTTTTTTTGCTAATTTCGTTAATTGCATAGCAACGTTTGTTGCATAGTCCCCATTTGCTTTATCTTTCGGTGTTTCAAGGTGAATATTTAACTCTGTGCCAGCTTCTACTAAGCCAGCTTTTTCAACAGCCTGCGCAATTGCTACTTTAATGGCTTGTTGTACTTGTTCTACTGCGTTCATCATTGTACCTCCGTAAATGTAATGTCTAATGTATAATTGCCAACGGATTGCCCACCCATTAGTAAATCGTACTGTACATGGAAATCTCCGCTTACCGCCTGCTTTGTAAACGTCATTTCTTTCGTGTCTATGACGAGTGGCATTGAACCTAATTCACTTTCATAATGACCCATTTGTTGTTCAATTATGTTAAGTGGTAGTCGCATTTTTACTGCTCCATTACGCATAATTAATGCCTGTTCATTGCCTAGCTTTATAGTTGTGCGGATGGATTTATCCTCCTGCACCTCTTCATATTTCAAATATATGCTTCCTGCTTTTTCAAGTAGCTGCCCTGTCAGCAACATTTCATAACCCTCAGATTCCCCGTCAATCGGTCGAATCGTAGAAATGAGCTTAATGTTCACCTGCGATCTTGTTTCGTTCGCCATTACGGACGCTCCCTTTTAATGTTTTTACTATAACCTTTTTATTATAGGATGAATACTCATACTTTTTCAAGATAGAAGTAAGTATTCTATCCGATGTTTGTTCAGAATTACTTACTATTTGAGTATTGACACAAATCCCCAGTAAATCTACAGTTATGTTATAAAGTTTGAATTTTCAATTATTTCTCTAAAGTGAGGGATGCTGTATGTTAACACTTGAACAAATTCATGCTGCTAAACGAAGAATTTCATCTTATACATTTGAAACGCCTATTATTCAATTAAATGGGCTCGATCAACTTTTAGGGTGTCAGGTCTTTATAAAAGCCGAGAATATGCAAAAAACAAACTCCTTTAAGCTTAGAGGGGCTCTCAATAAAATGCTTTCTATGCCGTTAGAACAATTACAAAAAGGCGTAGTCGCTGCGTCTTCAGGTAATCATGGTAAAGGTGTTGCCTATGCTGCTAAGCTATTAAATAGTAAGGCAACAATTGTTCTACCGTATTCAGCTCCTTCCGTTAAGGTTGATGGAATACGTGCCTTAGGTGCAGAAGTTGTGCAGTGTAAGCTGGCAGAAAGACATGTACTAACAGAAAAACTTAGTCGGGAACATGGCTATTGCAACATACATCCTTACGATGATTACGATATTATGGCAGGACAAGGAACAGCAGGTTTGGAAATAGTAGCACAGCTCCCCGATGTCGATACTATAGTTGTTCCTATTGGAGGTGGTGGATTAATTAGTGGCATTGCAACTGCAGTCAAATCCATAGCCCCTCATATTAAAATAATTGGTGTGGAGCCCGCTGTTGTTTCGCGTTATACAAAAAGCTTAGAAGCTAGCGAAAGATTGCTTTTAGCAGAACAAAAATCTTTGGCTGATGCCCTACTAACTTTACAGCCCGGGGAACGGAACTTTCCAATTGTTCAACAGCTTGTCGATAAGGTTGTAAGTGTAGATGAAGTATTGATTCAACGCGGGATGAACACCTTATTCTCAGAGGGTAAAATAATCGCAGAACCTTCCTCTTCTATCGGGATTGGCGCTGCCCTACAAGGAGCTTTACCTATTCGTAAAAACGAAAAAGTTTGCTTCCTTATTTCCGGAGGTAATGTTGGATTAGAGACTTTGATTTAAAGAGATTAGCAAAAAAAGGCATCCACTCAAATGAATGAGTAGATGCCTTTTTAACATGTAAAGTTTAAACGTAACTCTCAGGATTTTTTAAATTCATAACAGCCTTTTTAGGAAATAAAGCTCTCCAGAAATAAATCGCTAGACCAATTAACACTATACAATGAAAGACATAAATAGAAACGGCAAGTACATTTGGCTCACTGTCAGTCAAGAAAGCTATAAAATCGTGCATAGCATGCCAAACAATCGGAAAAATAATACTTTTTGTCTTTGCAACAATTTCTGCACAAACTAACCCAAAGAGGAATGCATAAGTTATTTGTAGTAATGTCATTAATAAATCAGCACCGGAAAGTATATTTGCAAGATGTCCAATACCAAACAAAATTGAGGAGCCTAGAATAGCTACTTTAAGCCCTTTAGCTGATAAATATTTAAAAATTAAACCTCGGAAAATAAACTCTTCACAAAGACCAACTGCAATAACAAATAGAAGCAAAATAAAAACATACTGCGCAGAAAAACCATCTTCATCTGTAATACCATTAAAGAATGCAATCAACTCAGAAAAAACGATTACAGCCATCCATGCTCCAGCTTTAAACCTTCTAAATCCAAAATCATGGAAAGAGAATTTACTTTTTTTCATGATCCAAAGAGTAACTAGAACCCCACCTGCAGTGGAGATAAATTGAATCAAGAATATAGAGCTTAAGCTACTTATATTTTTGATTGTTATAATTGTCCCAGCTATAGCAGGAAAAACAATTGCAAGCAAAGTAAATAATATTGATAAAAGAATAGGTGAATTTTTCATTTTCGTTTATTTTCTCCATTCAATAATTTTTGTTTAACACCTTCAAATACGTTTTTTAAAATATCTTCAATTTCCGAGCTATCTAAATCGCAAGTATTCGTCGCACACATTGTTGCAATACCATGTGCAGTTAACCATATATCGATAAATAGGGATCTAGCGGAGGTTTGAGTTAATCCTGTTAATTTTGAAATTATTGCTATAATGCCTTGGTTTTCTACGTCATTTAATAAATCCGAGAAGCTGGAGATTTTATATTTATTGGATAGGAATAAAAGCTCAAATAACTTTTTTTCTTCGCGAGCAAAGTTAATATAAGCTAACCCCATTCCTAAAAAAGAACTTTCTTGTAAGCCCTGAAACATTCTTTCGTTGTATAGATTGCCAGCCCTTTCATATAATGCATACTTCAAATCGTCCATACTCGAGAATAATCGAAATATAGGCTTTGTCGAACAACCTAACTCTTTTGCTAAATCTCTTGCATTAACACTTTCAATCCCACTCTTCCTAACCATTTCAAAAGCACAATCCATTAAAATTTCCTCTGTAAATCGCTCTGTTGGTGCCAAAAAAATTACCTCCTTTCGATAGGTAACACTCGTTACCTATAATGTAACAGTAATTTCCTTCCAGTGTCAATAAGGTATTCAAAAAAATTCCAAAGAAATAAAAAAAGCTCACTTTGTAAATGAGCCTTGTTTTCCCAAGAAAGTCCGCGAACTCTTAATAACTATTGAAACCTGGAATAAAAAAGTAAGTGGGGCTAAAAGTGAGCTCACTACACTTCCCCACTTTTAGCCCCACATTAATCAATTATGCGTCAGGAATCCTTTATTCCCAATTTAGCAAATCAGAAATTATTTCTGCACTTCCTGGCGAAAACATAAATATTGAGAATGATATACAAAATAAACCTACAAACAGGATACCGATTTTCATAATTAACAAAGACTGCTTTTTCATAAATAGTCCTTTAAATATCAAAAACAACCCTACAAACAAGATTAAGAAATACCAAACCCCCATTAGCTCACCCCTTTTACAAAAAGACGTTAAAGATTACAGTAAGTTCAGCCGATGACCTCGTTATTGCTTGCTTGTTTAATTTGGTCAATCCTCTTTTTTCCCCATTCATACATCAACTCAACGATTGGTAATAACGTCATCCCTAGTTCTGTCATGGAATATTCGACTTTGGGAGGAACTTCTGGAAACACTTCTCGATGAACAATCCCATCTTCCATCAGTTCACGTAATTGGTTTGATAATATCTTATGAGATATTTTCGGAAAAAGTCTTTGAAGCTCACTGAAGCGATGTGGCCCTTCTACACCTAAATGCCACAAAATAACAACTTTCCATTTCCCACTAATAATTGATAAGGTAAGTTCCTTTTCGCAATGATAATCGTTATTTAATATTCTCTCTTTTATCTCTTCTCTTAATTTATCTGACATAGAGCTAACTCCCTTTTATTTATTAGTGACTTTTAGTAACCTCCGCACCAAAAAGTGCACTCTTCACAATGTATAAAACCGTAGTAAAATGAGGATAGTCTTAAAGACAAATCTTAATCTATTTTTTCGTCTAAATAAAATTATCTAAACTAAAGGAGCGAAAAACATGCAAACAATCGCAGGAAAAGTGGCGTTAATTACAGGAGCAGGACGTGGAATAGGGCGCGCAACAGCAGTAGCTTTTGCACAGGAGGGTATTCACGTAGGTCTTGTTGGACGTACTCTTGAAAATTTACAACAAGTAGCAGAGGAACTTAAACAGTATGATGTGAAGGTTGCAATCGCCGTGGCAAATGTTGCGGATTTAGACTCTATTACCACAGCCGTTGAATCTATTCGTGGAGAGCTTGGCGCCATCGACATTTTAGTAAACAATGCCGGCATCTCAAAATTCGGTAGCTTCATGGACTTAACGCCTGAGGAATGGACAAATATTATCGATGTTAACGTAAAAGGTGTGTACTATACAACACGCGCTGTATTACCGGAAATGTTAGAGCGCAACACAGGCGACATCATTAATATCTCATCAACAGCTGGCCAAAAAGGCGCACCGATTACAAGTGCATACTCAGCTTCAAAAGCTGCAGTTATCGGACTAAGTGAATCATTAATGCTTGAAGTTCGTAAGAAAAACATTCGTGTTACGACATTAACGCCAAGTACCGTTGCTACAGATATGGCAGTTGAGCTTAACTTAACAGACGGCAATCCAGAAAAAGTGATGCAAGCAGAAGATTTAGCAGATTTAATGGTTGCACAACTAAAACTTCACCCACGTGTTGTATTAAAACATGCTGGACTTTGGTCAACGAACCCTTAATAGAACTATTTGAAATAGCAAGGCGCTATCCGATGTATTTTGGATGGCGCCTTGCTTTTTTTAACAATGGGTCCATACAGTTTTATGCCCCTTTTCTCTAGGAGAGAGCTTAAAGGAATTAAAGCTAATCCCCCCACTTTTTCCTCGATTTAACAGCCATCCCCTAAATGTTTGGTTATACCTTCCAACCATTTAAAAATTTTTTCTAACTTTAACTAACTTTTTGTTTTTGGTAATACGTCTAATAATTAGTAATTTAACCATTTGAATAAAAGGAGAAATAATTATGAAAAAAACAATTAAAAAATCTTGGATGATTGTATCAGCACTAACAATAGGAATGGCTGTCTTCACGCCACATCAAGCTGAGGCAACAACAGCAAAAACAACTAACGAAATAACAGTTAAAGCTGAGCAACAAATTAAAGGAACTATTAAAAGCGTATACGGAGATAGCATCACAATTAAAGGGAAAGACGGCAAAAACTATTATATCGACCTTCAGAAATTTTCAGATAAGCAATTAGAAAAAATGAACTTAGTAGAAGGTCAGGAAATCTCTGTAGAAGGTAGCTTAGTACAAGATTATTCAGACTTCTATACGTTTGACGTATATAAAAAAAGCTTACCTAAAGAAATAACAAAAGAAGACCTAGCAAAATTAGAAAAGTTGTTTAATCAAACGAAGAAGTTAGAAAAAGAAGATAAATATGATGAAGTAGAAAAAGTTAATCTTGAAATGGATAAAATCACAAAGCCGTATATTTTAGCTAGCTGGGTACCTGTATCCTTTGAAGAGTTCATTGAAGAGTATGGATTTAGTGAAAAAAATATAGTTATTAAAGAAAAAGATGAAAAACAACTGAAAGATATTTATCAACAGTGGATAAAACTAGAGAAATCTGGTAACGAGGAAAACGCACAAGAAAAATTCGATGAATTCCAGAAGGTTCTTCAACCTTACTTAGATGTTCTAAATCCACCGTTAACATTTGAAGAATACATCTCAGATTTGGAATTAGATATCCCTGCTGAAGCCATGCCAAAACTAAAAACTTTATACAATGATGCTAAAAAAGCTGATAAAGATAATAACGATCAATTATCTGAAAAGCTATGGGGTGAATTCGATGAAATGATTAATCCTTATTTTAAGCCACTTAGCTTTGAAGATTACTTGTCTAACTTTGAGTTCGAAATCAAGGCAGATGATCAAAAACAATTAAAAAAGCTTTATGAAGAAGCAACAGCTCTTGATAAAAAAGGTGACTATGAAAAATCTAATGAAAAATGGGATGCTATCGACAAAATTTTAAATCCATATCTTGAAGCAAATAAAGAAATTCTAATCTCAGCTTCTAAAGTAACGATAAACGGTAAAGTTTATATTTCAAAACATTAAAATATATTTCGGGGTTTTCCCAAAAATCATTAAACAATGATTTAGGGATAAACCCCTTTCTTATCTCCTTTTAGAACCGCACTAGACGCTCGTCATTAACAGTCTGCAATTTTGCCGAGCCCCTATTTCCCCTTATCAACTAACCTAATATTCAGAGTTGGTGACAACTTTGCTCTAGTCACCAAGTTTCTTTAATCCCAAAAACTTTGGAGTCCTGAATATATACGACCAAGAGTATTTAGTCAGAGTTTTAAAAAAAGTGGGGCTAGCTCATTGCTAAACCCCACTTTAACCGCTTCATATAAACATTAAAAAACCCTACTTATTTTACCCAGCCCAAAATCATTTCTCTTAGCAATTTAGAAGCTGTATTTGCGACTGACGTTGCACTTTCGTCGCAGAATGCATTTAATAACTCCTGGCTTTATTTTACCCAGCCCAATATCATTTCTCTTAGCAGTTTACTCGCTGTATTTGCTGTCATTTCGGATGAGTCGTAGATTGGTGCTACTTCAACTAGGTCAAAGCCCACTACATTGACGTTACTTGCTGCAATCGCATGGATTGAAGCTAGTAATTCTTTTGATGTAATACCTCCGCAATCTACTGTCCCTGTACCAGGTGCATGTGCTGGGTCCAGTACATCTATATCAATCGTAACGTAAACATTACGTCCTGCTAAAGATGGTAATACTTCTTTTAATGGTTCTAGCACTTCAAATTTTGAAATGTGCATGCCATTTTCCTTTGCCCATTCAAATTCTTCCTTCATACCTGAACGAATACCAAATGAATAGACATTTTTCGGACCGATATGTTCAGCAATTTTACGAATAGGAGTTGAGTGAGAAAGTGGCTCCCCTTCATATTCTACACGTAAGTCTGTATGTGCATCGAAATGGATAATTGCTAGGTCATCATATTTTGCAGATACAGCTTTCATAACAGGCCACGATACTAAATGTTCGCCACCCATACCTACTGGAATCTTGCCATCTGCTAAAAGCTTCTCGATATACTTTTCAATTTCATCTAATGAGCGCTGTGCATTGCCGAATGGTAACGGTATATCACCTGCATCAAAATATTTCACTTCTTCTAGCTCACGGTCTAAATATGGGCTATATTCCTCTAGTCCAATAGATACTTCACGAATACGTTGCGGACCAAAACGTGAGCCCGGACGATAACTAACTGTCCAGTCCATTGGCATACCATAAATAACCGCCTGAGCATCCTCATATGTTGGATGACTTTTTATAAAAACATTTCCTGAATAAGCCTCATCAAATCTCATTACTCAACCTCCACTTTTATTAATAAATCCTATTAAATTTATTTCATCACTAATTATCCATATAGCAAAATATTATCCAAAAATCTCAGTGATGAACCATTTTATCATTACTCTATTAAGGACTTACAGGAATGTAATGAAACCTCTATCCTTCTATCCTCGTATACATTATTGGAACGTCTAGCAAAATTCGATTAAAATCTACAAGGTGGTATTCTTTTGTCGAACGCTAGCATTTCAAACAGTACAAAAAAAGTATAGATGTTTTTGAATAAAGTGCAATAGTTTTTACCAATAATTTCGATTAAATACGAATGTTCAAACACATACTATACGCAAGTGTGAGAAAACGAGGTGAAGTCGGATGAAGAGAAAAAGCTACCAACGTAAGCAAAAACGTTCAAAGCGTACACGTAAAGCACTTACCCTTTTTGTCGCCTTTACATCCGCAATTGTAGTAGCATTTATAGCTTTACGCGTCTATGTTCAAGTGGCTGGTGCCCCGCCTTTAACCGTACCTAAAGCCTCTATTTTCTTAGATGAAAATGAGAACCATATTGGGGATCACTTTACGAATGAACGACGTTATTGGGTTAGTCTTGATGAGATGTCCCCCTATTTAAAGCAAGCAGTAGTAGCTGTTGAGGATAAAGATTTTTATAAGCATGGCGGTTTGGATTTTTCTCGTATCGCTGGTGCAGTATTAGTGGATATTAAGGCTGGAGGTAAGGTTCAAGGAGCAAGTACAATTACACAACAATATGCTCGAAATCTATATCTTTCACACGAGAAATCGTGGACACGAAAATTAAATGAAGCACTGTATGCTTATAGATTAGAAGTTTTTTATGATAAGGATGAAATACT
>Ga0209025_1001238_pt1 | contig 35471 bp, 34 predicted proteins | sample AraplaMF_Col_mLB_FD_184256 | JGI IMG/M metagenome (GOLD analysis project Ga0209025, IMG submission 184256) | Arabidopsis root microbial communities from the University of North Carolina, USA - plate scrape MF_Col_mLB (SPAdes) (version 2) | ecosystem: Host-associated > Plants > Roots > Endosphere... | reverse complement strand
TGAAAATCGGTATTGAAACATTTGCTCCACAAGTGGCTCAACATCGGATAAGGCAGCGATCACATTACGGACATCACCAGGTGGTGGAATATCATAGTCATCTCGTAAGCGTCCTGAAGAACCACCATCATCTGCTACTGTCACAATTGCAGTAATATCAAATGGGTGGTGCTTGAGGCCTCGTAATAACGTAGAAAGCCCCGTACCACCACCAATTACAACAAGCTTTGTTCGCTTCTTTCCCATTCACTCAATCCTTTCTACGATTGATGTCACGATGCGTAATAACAGTGTTTTCCTTTCCAGCTAAATATGCTCCAAAATACTCTGCTAATGTTACCGAACGATGCTGTCCTCCAGTACATCCAAAAGCAATGACAAGTTGTGATTTGCCCTCTTGTCTATAGAGTGGGATCATAAATTCAAATAAATCCATTAGTTTTTGAATGAGTGTTTGCGTATCTTCAAGTGCCAGAACATAAGAAGATACTTCAGTTTGTAAACCCGTTTTATGGCGTAACTCTTCAACATAATATGGATTTTTTAAAAAACGGACATCAAACACTAAGTCGGCATCTATCGGCATACCATGCTTAAATCCAAAAGACATGATATTTACTGAGAAAATATTATCTGCATCACTGGCAAATTCTTTAGCGATTTTTTCACGTAACTCTTTAGGCTTCATATTAGATGTATTATAGACAAATTTAGCGCGACCCTTTACTTCGGATAAAAGCTTACGTTCTTGTTTAATACCATCTAATGGCAAACCATTTACAGCCAATGGATGTGCACGTCTTGTTTCTTTATAACGTCTAACTAAAGTTGCATCATCTGCATCTAAAAATAATATTCGTGCAACTATATCGCCTTCTTTAAGAATATGGTCGAGAGCACCGATAAGAGAATCAAAAAAGTCGCCACCACGCATATCCATAACAGCTGCTATACGTGTTATATTTTTACCCGAATCCCTTAGTAAGGTTAAAAATGTTGTGAGTAACGCGGGTGGTAAATTATCAATACAGTAATAACCTAAATCCTCAAAGCTTTGAATAGCTACTGTCTTTCCAGCTCCAGACATTCCTGTAATAATAACCAATTCATGTGTACCTTTTAGGCCTTCAACCACCACTGTCATTCAGCTCCTTTATTGTTCGATTGATATTTGTATTTTCTCATGAAGTAATTCAAAATCAGTTGTGTATTCAAATGTACCGTACTGAATGCCTGATTGTGAGATAGCAAATTGTAAGTTTGTTCGATCACCTTCAGCCATTGGTAAATGTTTTAAATCCTCTACTGGGTGCCATGCAAGTTTGCCTTCTCTAGTTTCTTTAAACGGTACACCTTCTACATCCTTTGCAACAAATGTATAAAGCATCCATTCGTCCACTGCCTCATTATTTTCTTTAATAACCATTGTATAAACACCCTTTAAATGAGCGTTTATTGGTGTGACATTTGTTTCCTCTTTAAACTCACGCACTGCAGTCTCATAAATCGACTCGCCGCTCTCCATCTTACCTCCAGGAGCTACGTACCAGCCACGTCTCGGCTTCTGAAGTAATAAAACTTGACCGTCTTTTACGGCTATTAAATTTGCAATTCTTTGCATAGGCACACCTCTAATCTCTTTTGCATTCTACCTTTTATTATAGCAAGACCCAACAAGGTTTGTCCTCAATTCTAAACTTTACGTGCATTGCAATTTTAACTTCATCGATACATGTAGGAAACATACTTTTTAACCTCTATTAAAACATATGAAACTCCGCTATAAAAAATCTGTTTACAACAAAAATAGGTTGCTCCACCTTATTTGGCGGAAACAACCTACTTAACAAAATAAAAGGGGGATTGCTAATTACACTTTATATATTACACCTTTTATATGTCATTCAAGTTACAACTATATTAAGACCGTATTAAGATTGTATTTTTTTCCTTAAAACAATAAATATTGGGCATAATCGGTTGAACATCCTACTTTGGGAGTAGACTCCCTTTGCTCATGAACCTTCTAAACCTGCTTACTTAAGCATTAATTTTTTCTAATAATTCTTCCACAAAGTGCTGTACTGCTTGTGCTGCAATACTTCCGTCACCTGTCGCTGTAACGATTTGACGAAGTGATTTTTCACGTACATCTCCAGCTGCGAAGATACCTGGTACTGTCGTTTCCATATTATCATTTGTCAAAATATAACCAGCATCATTTAAAATACCTAGAGACTCAAATGGTTTTGTTAATGGAAGCATACCAATGTATACGAATACGCCTTCAGTAGCAAAATTAGATTCTGCACCATCTATAGTTGATTGTAATGTTACACTTCCAACTTTACCGTTAGCCTCATTAATTTCTTTGACTGTTGAATTCCAAATGAAATCAATTTTTTCGTTAGCAAAGGCACGATCTTGGAGAATTTTTTGTGCACGTAATTTATCACGACGGTGCACAATTGTTACTTTATCAGCAAAGCGAGTTAAATAAACGCCTTCTTCAATAGCAGAATCCCCGCCACCTACGACAACAAGATTTTTTTGTTTGAAGAATGCACCATCACATACTGCACAATAGCTGACACCACGACCACCAAGTTCTGTTTCGCCAGGCACGCCCATTTTTTTATACTCAGCACCTGTAGAAATAATAATTGCTCGTGTTTTATATTCTTTAGCACCTGAAATTATTGTTTTATATTCCTCACCATCAATAATTTCAGTTACATCGCCATACGCATACTCTGCACCAAATTTTTTAGCATGATCGAACATTTTAGTCGACAGCTCAGGACCTAAAATTGTATCAAATCCTGGATAGTTTTCTACTTCTTCTGTATTTGCCATTTGTCCGCCAGGGATCCCACGTTCAATCATTAAAGTTGAAAGGTTGGCACGTGATGTATAAACAGCCGCAGTCATACCAGCCGGACCTGCACCAATTATTACAACATCATAAATTTTTTCTTCTGACATAAATACTTCCCCCTAAACCGATTTTTTACTTTTTTATAATAACTTTAGTATGTTCATCGTATGTGAAAGTAAAAAGTTATTCAACTATGTTGCTCACGGTCTAATTATGCGTGTTTGGTAAATACTTTAAAATTTCATCAATGTACTTCGATAAAGTTGACACTGATACTCCGTATTGCTGAGCAATCTCCTTTTTTGTAACTTTAAGCATTCGTGAAGAACGGAATAAATAATCATTTGCTCCTGCAATAGCTGCTGGATTTGTAAAACGATAATTGTTCATCAATGCCTGCTCACAAAGCACAAACCACATTTGGAACATTGGTGCAATTAATGTCGTTAGCTTACCATACTGTTCTAGTAAAATTTCTGGCACACTTACTGCTCGTATAAAACTAGCCTCTACTTTGTTTTTCATATCAAATTGGTGTCCTAGTGCATAAGCGAGGAATAGCTTTTCATACGCATTAAATTGGTCAACGTCTATCCATTTTGGATGCGCAATAATTTCCTGTTTATGTGCTGTAGAGCTTAGTAAAAATAAACCAAATATGCGTTCACTTGTATATTCGCTCTCTAGCTTATCTACAATATAATCACGGTCATGTTCTAGTGCATCAAGGGAATAATCGTTTTCTTCTTGACGCCAAGGTTCAAAGCCTTCTTTATCGGGATCTAGCTCAAGTAGCTGCTCCCATGCACTCTTTGAAATTTGTTCATGTCCTGAGAAATAAGCTGCATGTGATAGCCAAAAGTAAAAGCCAGCATCACCTACATAGCCTCTTTTCTGCATGCTACGCAACCATTTAAACGCTAAATCATATTGTCCAACGAGCGCTAATGTTGCACCTAGCTTGTAGCGATGTTCCCATAAGTATGGCTGAATTTTCACAAGTATTTCTAAAAGACCTTTTAAATCTTCTTCATTTTTTTCATAGTACGCGATAACCGTTAAATTACATAGTGCATGTAAATTCCCTTTATTTTCACGTAATACAGTATTTAGAAGAGCCTTCGCCTGTTCTGCTTCGCCCACATAAAAATAGGCAAGGGCTAAGTTGTTATAAGCTGACCAAAAATCCGGTCTATCTTCAACTAAGTCTTCTAGAATTTTAATAGCTTCAGGGAAATCTCCCTTTTCCATACAGCGCCTCGCCTGTTCCTGCCGATATAAATCTTCTGCTGAACCTTCAAGCTCCTCGAAATCATCCTGCTCAAAATCAACAAACTCTAATATTTCAGTAGCTTCATCTGCATAGGCACCATCTGGCTCTATTTGTAAATATTGCTCTGCAAAGCGTTTAGCATCATGTATGATGCCGACACATCCTGAAATCTCTGCCATGTAAAAAATAATTTCTGGATTGTCTTTATCTATTTGATAGGCACGACGAAGTAGATCATACGCTTCCTCGAAACGTTGACCCTCTAACTCTATTATAGCTAATTGCAATAAAATCATTGGATCATTAGGACTTAAATCGACTGCTCGCTGTAAATATTTATAGGCTTTATTCATTTGTCCGCTATTCATTGCTTGAATTGATTTTTTATAATAATAGTCGCCTGTTGGAATGAACGACACTATATTTGTTTGGTTCTCTTTTTGACGTTTCTTTTCCAAAATATTTCCTCCGAAACAAGAAATAAGGAACGTATTATACGTTCCTTTACACAGTAACTTATATTATAACATACAATAAGCAATATGCCGTCATTTCTCCTCGTGACGTTTTTCTAACACATGTAATACGTCATAAACACTCACTTTTTGCTCTTGTAGTAACACTAGTAGGTGATAAATCAAATCGGCAGCCTCCCATTTCACTTCTTCTGCATCACGATTTTTTGCACCTATGACAACTTCAGTTGCTTCTTCTCCAACTTTTTTACAAATTTTATCGATTCCCTTATCGAACAAATATGTAGTATATGCCCCTTCTGGCATTTCTTGCTCGCGCTTTTCAATGACCTTTACGAGGTTAGAAATAATCTCAACAGATCCGACTTTGGCATTTTGCTGAATGATTTCCGTGAAACAAGAAGTTGTTCCATTATGACAAGCAGGACCAGCAGGAATTACTTCTACAACTAATGCGTCATTGTCACAATCCGCCTTGATAGATACAACTTTTTGTGTATGACCACTTGTTGCCCCTTTGTGCCAGAGCTCTTGACGTGAACGTGAGAAGAACCATGTTTCTCCCGATTCAAGTGTTTTTTCTAGAGATTCTTTATTCATATACGCTACGGTTAGTACTTCTTTTGTATTAGCATCTTGGACAACCGCTGTGACAAGACCTTTTTCATCAAATTTAATGCTGTCAATCATCTTACTGCCACTCCTTTTTCACGTAAGTACTCTTTTACTTGTGCTACGCTCGTTTCTTTGTAATGGAAGATGGATGCGGCAAGTGCTGCATCTGCATCGATATCTTCAGCTAATACCTCGTAAAAATGTTCGGCATTCCCTGCACCACCGCTGGCAATAACAGGAACTGTCACTGCCTCTCTCACAGCTTTTGTTAATGCTAAATCAAAACCGGATTTCTCACCGTCCTGATTCATACTCGTTAATAAGATTTCACCCGCACCTAAACGAACCGCTTCCTTTGCCCACTCAGTTGCTCGCCATGCCGTTTTGTTTCGGCCCCCATGCGTATAAACCATCCATGTTGCATCTTCTTCGCTATAGCGGGCATCAATAGCTACAACAATACATTGTGCACCAAAAAAATCAGAACCTTCTTTAATAAGCTCCGGTCGCTCTAATGCAGAAGTATTCACTGATACTTTATCGGCACCTGCGCGTAAAATACTTTTCATATCATCTAATGTACGAATTCCACCACCTACTGTGAATGGGATTGCTAATGTAGCTGCAGTTTGCCGTACGACATCAACCATTGTTTCACGTCCTTCATGTGATGCCGAGATATCTAGAAATACAAGCTCATCTGCTCCTTGTTCATCATAAAACTTGGCAAGCTCTACTGGGTCACCCGCATCACGTAATGACACAAACTGTACACCCTTTACAACACGTCCCTCTTTCACATCAAGACATGGAATAATGCGCTTTGTTAACATGATGCCACCCCCTTTAACCATTGCTCTAATAAATGCACACCTAGTTCACCTGATTTTTCAGGGTGGAACTGCATACCCGTAATAGAGCCATTTACCACAATGCCAGGAACCTTAATACCATGATAATCTGCATAAGAGACAAGCTCTGTTTCATCGATATCAGTTGCATAAAATGAGTGAACAAAATAAACATGCTTTGCCGTTACTTCACCATTTAACCATGAAGGACGCTTTGTCACTATGAGCTCATTCCACCCCATATGTGGCACTCGATACTGCTGCCCAGCATTGTCACCACTAAATCGTTTAATGCTTCCTTTAAAAAAGCCTAGCCCCTTCGTAGGGGACACTTCTTCACTTTGCTCAAATAACAATTGCATTCCTAAGCAAATTCCGAGAAGTGGTCGATTTTCAGCTTTCACCTTGTGTAAATATTGATCTAAATGCGTTTCAGCTAAACGTTTGATGGCATCTGGAAATGCTCCAACTCCAGGGAGTAACAATGCATCTGTCGCATCTAGCTCTTTTTCGTTAGCCGAGACAATAACCTCACAACCGAGTCGTTTTAATGCTTGTTCAACGCTAAATAAATTCCCCATTCCATAATCAATAACACCTATTTTCACGTCAACAGCCCCTTAGTCGATGGTACACCTTTAACACGTGGATCAATTTCCACCGCTGCGTCAATGGCACGTGCTAACGCCTTAAAAATAGCTTCTATAATATGATGTGTATTATGTCCATAAGGTACGATGACATGAACATTCATCCGAGCCTCAAGTGCAAACTTCCATAAAAATTCATGTACTAATTCAGTATCAAAGCTACCGACCTTCTCCTTCAACTGTGGCACACGATATTCTAAATGCGGACGATTAGAGCAATCCACTACGACCTGTGCAAGTGCATCATCCATTGGCACAAATGCTGTGCCGTAACGCTTTATTCCTTTTTTATCACCGAGCGCTTCACGGATAGCTTGGCCAAGTACAATTCCGAGGTCTTCCGTTGTATGATGATCGTCTATATAAGTATCACCATTCGCTTCTATCGTCCCATCGAAAAGCCCATGTTTGATAAATAGGTCAAGCATGTGATCCATAAAGCCAACACCTGTTTTAATATTCGCCTTCCCTTCACCGTCTAAATCGATGGCTACTGAAATTTGAGTTTCATTTGTCGTACGTTCAACTTTTGCATATCGTTTTTTTTCAGTCATTATGCTACTCCTTTTCCCATCCACGCGATTCGACTGCACGCGCATGGCCCTCTAAGCCTTCCATACGTGCTAGACGTGCAATTTTCGGTGCGTTTTCTGCCCAAGTTTTTTCACTATAAAAGACGACGCTCGTTTTTTTCACAAAATCATCGACGTTTAAACCACTTGCAAAGCGTGCAGTGCTATTCGTTGGTAGCACATGATTTGTCCCTGCAAAGTAATCACCAACTGGTTCAGAGCTATAACGACCGATGAAAATACCACCTGCATGTCGTACTTGTTCAGCTACAACCTCAGCGTTTTTTGTGACAATTTCTAAATGTTCAGGAGCTAGCGAATTAATTGCATCTACGGCATCCGCCATCGTTTCTGCCACATAAATAGCACCAAAATTTTCTATAGATGCACGTGCTACCTCTTCACGCGGTAAAGTCGTTAATTGCTTCTCCACTTCATCAGCTACTTTTTTAGCCAATTGCTCAGAGGTCGTTATTAAAATGGCACAAGCCAACTTATCGTGCTCAGCCTGTGATAGAAGATCAGCCGCGATTTCATCAGCAAATGCTGTGTCGTCTGCTAATACTGCAATTTCACTTGGGCCTGCAATCATATCAATCGCAACCTCACCAAATACCTCACGTTTTGCTAATGCTACAAAGATATTTCCTGGACCTGTAATTTTATCAACTGGAGAAATCGTCTCTGTCCCATATGCTAGAGCCGCAATCGCCTGAGCTCCACCGATTTTATATATTTCCTCTACTCCTAAAATGTGCGCTGCAGCAAGTACACCTGGAGGTATCTTTCCATCTCGACCTGCTGGAGATGTAATAACAATGCGTTTGACACCAGCTACTTGTGCAGGAATAACGTTCATCAAGACTGAAGATGGGTACGCTGCTGTACCACCAGGAACATAAAGACCTACTGCATCAAGCGCAGTTATTCGTTGACCAAGCCAAGATCCATTCTTAAGATCTAAGCGATAACCTGAACGCTTTTGCTGTTCGTGATACAAGCGAATATTTTGAGCAGCTTCTGTTAAATCATCATAAAGCTGTTGATCAATTAAATTTACGCTCTCTTCGATTTCTTCCTTCGTTACGCGTAAATGATCAGGGGCAAAGCCATCCCATTTTTCTGTATAAAAACGTATAGCTGCGTCACCTTGTGCACGAACGTCTGCTAATACTTGACGCACAACCTTTAACTGTTCTTCATTTCCACCTTCAAGTGGTCTCTTTAAGGAAATACCTTTTTCTAGCTTTGTTATTTTCATAGGATTAATCTCCTTTAAATCTAGGATTGTGCCTCTCCCAATAGTAGACATTTTTATTTAACACATTTTTTTAAACGTTTCACAAGATCGATAATACGGTCACTCTTCATCCGATAGCTTGCTGGGTTGGCAATTAATCGTGATGATACGTCTGTAATAAATTCATACTCCACTAAGCCATTTTCTTTCAGCGTCCGTCCTGTTGAAACAATATCGACAATTCGATCTGCTAAGCCAATCATTGGCGCCAATTCAATCGATCCATTTAGCTCAATAATTTCAACCTGCTCTCCAATACCCTTATAATATTTCATTGCAATATTAGGATATTTTGTCGCTATTCTTGGTGCAATTTCATTCATCGTCGTATTAGGTAAGCCTGCTGATGCGATATAACAAGTACTTATTTTCAAATCCAGTAGTTCATGCACTTCTCGTTGCTGTTCTAGCAAAACATCCTTACCTGCAATACCAATATCCGCTACACCGTGCTCAACATAAACAGGTACATCCATTGGCTTTGATAATATAAAACGAATTTTCTCTTCTGGAATTTCAAGCATTAATTTACGGGACATTTCGACTTCTTCTGGTAAATTAAAGCCAGCTTCTAAAAGCATCTGATATGCCTCGTCAAAAATGCGTCCCTTCGGCATAGCAATCGTTAATTCATTCACCGTCAACGTCCTCCTGTCCCACAATAACTACTTCTGTAAAATGTGCTAAAAAAGCGGCTTCATCGACAAGACTACTCCTTAACTGTAAGGTAGCCTGTTTACCAGCTGCTCGTAGCGTCTGTACCTCTGCAAGAGCCTCTTCAAATTGTTCTTCATCAAACAACACGACTGTAGCTTCTTGTCGCTCATCAGATTGCCCATTAAGTGTTTCTAATAGGCGATCAACACGAATACTAAATCCTGTAGCACCTACTTTTGAGCCAAATACCTCCAGCAACCCATCATAGCGTCCCCCATTGCCTAATGGAAAACCACTGCCAGTTGCAAACACTTCAAATAACATGCCTGTGTAATAGCTCATGTGACTAGAAAGTGTAAAATCAAAGGCTACATAATCCGCTAAGTCTGCAATTTCAAGCAATTTAGCGAGCTGTTGCATATATTCTAATGCGTCACTTTTCCGCACATATTTCTCAATATCTTGAATTTCATTTAAATTCATAGCTTCTTCAATAAATTGCAATAATGCATCGGATTTTGTTTTTGGTAAATCAAATGATTCTACCGCTTCTTCAAACCCCACATAATTGCGTTGCACAAGTAATGTCCGAAGTATATTTTGTTGTTCGATGCTTTCTGTGTAATCTTGTAAAATACAATTTAATATACCTGCATGACCGATCGTCACTTTAAATTTCGCTAAACCAAATTGCTTTAATAACTCCATTGCCGTAACAATAACCTCAGCATCAGCAAATACAGAATTGTCTCCAATTAATTCGATCCCCATCTGATCAAATTCTGCTGGGCGTCCACCCTCCGCTTCCTGAGCGCGGAAGACACTAGCAAAATAAGCAAGGCGTATTGGAATCATTTCTTTTAATAATTTCGATGTTGCTATACGTGCAATCGGTGTTGTCATATCAGGTCGTAGTACTAACGTGTTGCCCTGGCCATCTACTAATTTAAATAAATGCGCATTGGCTATCGCTGATGCTTTACCGACTGTATCAAAATACTCTACTGCAGGCGTTTTAATAAATTCATAGCCTCTTCTACATAAAAAATCTCGCCCTGTATTTCTTACAGCCTCTACCTTTTCAAAAATTTGCGGAAATGTATCGCGCATTCCAAGTGGTTTCTCAAACATTTTAATCGACGACATCCTGACACTTCCTCACGTTTTACTTTAACTCACTAGAGTATTAGAGAATTAGATTATGAAAGTATTCTAACTTATTTCTTTTTGCTAGTCAATGCAACTACACTTAAATTATCAAATAATTTAAACACTGATTATTCTGTTAATTATACTTAAAAATAATCAAATTGAAACTTTATTTGGCATAGTAAGTTTTTCTCTCCTTAAACTTGTAAACCTTTAGACAAAAAACTATGTGAATCTTTTTTGCTCTTTGGAAGGTGGATGTCGATAAATTGCAGAAGTTGGGCGATAAAACGCGAAAGTTAGTCGATAAATTTCAGAAGTTGGGTGATAAAACTAAAAAGTTAATGTCATTTTGTTAAAACGTATGTGTCTTGTCATCCCCTCGTTTGGCCGGAGAGTCATACTTTAATTTCATTGTTACGATTATTTCCACCAAAAAAAAAACACTGTGCACAGTAAAGCATGCACAGTGTAGGTATTATTATTTTTTGGGCGTGCACCATTCTACTACTTCATTGCGTTTGCGCTCCGCCATTTGTTCAGCTGTATAAATAATTTGCATAGGGTTACCGCCTGCTAGACAACCGGCTGGCACATCCTTATGCACAAGGGTAGCAGCAGAAACTATCGCACCGTCACCTATCGTAACACCAGGTAGTATTGTTGAATTGGCACCAACCATTACTTCATCGCCAATATGAACATCTCCCAGACGATATTCCTCTATTAAATATTCATGCGCCAAAATAGTCGTATTGAAGCCTATAACAGTATTGTCACCGATATGAATGCGTTCTGGAAACATTGTATCTGGCATAACCATTAAAGCTATGGAAGTTTGTTCACCAATCTCCATTTTTAAAAAAGTTCTATACAACCAGTTTTTTACACGTAAAAATGGTGTGAAGCGCCCAATTTGAATGACAACGAAACACTTCATCACCTTCCAAAAGGACACCGTATCATAAATATTCCAAAGCGAGTTTGCTCCTTCGACACGGTAGCGTTCTGTTTTACGTGCCATTTACTTACCCCGCTTTCACAATTTCAAATAAATCCGTCATATGATGCAATATATATTCCGGCTTGAATTGCTGTAAGTATTCCTCACCTTTAAAAGCCCATGCGACACCAGCTGCTCTAACTCCAGCGTTGTGCCCAGCCTCAATATCGTGAGAATTGTCGCCAATCATAATGGCCTCTTCCTTGTTTACACCAAGGCGTTCAAGCGCAAGCAAAACTGGCTCTGGATCAGGCTTTACATTTTTTACATCATCCGTGCCAATACGGATGTCAAATAAATGACTTGCACCAAGTACAGATAGACCACGGTCTATCATCCCATTACGCTTTGTAGAGACAATGGCTAATTTGATCCCCATAGCCTTTAATTGCTCTAAAGTTGATACAACATCAGGATATTGAGTGACAAGCTCATCGTGATGTAATTCATTATATTCACGATATTTAGCCATCATTGTATCTTCTTCACCAGGTGCAATGTCACTAAATGTCTGTTTTAAGGACGGCCCGAGGAATTTCAGGCAATCTTTTGGCGAATATTGCCCGGGAAATCGCTCGTTTAAAACATGCATAAACGTTTGAATGATTAAATCATTTGTATTGAGTAATGTACCATCAAAATCAAATAGTAATGCCTTTACAGTCATGCTTTGCACCCCTTATTTATCATCTAAATACTTTACTGCAGGTTTTACTTTTATGCGTCTATAAATAATCGCACCAAGACCTACAACAATACCTATTATTGAAACAACCTGAGCCGAGCGTAAATCTCCTACTAAATACAGGCTATCTGTACGCATGCCTTCTATATAGAAGCGACCGATTGAATACCAAATTATATAGCCGAAGAACATTTCACCACGATTTAAATTTACTTTGCGTAAAACTAATAAAATAATTAGCCCAATGAAGTTCCAAACGGATTCATATAAAAAAGTAGGATGTACGTATGTTCCTAATTCTTCAACATACATTTGATTAATAATCCAATCTGGTAGCATTAGATTTTCTAAAAACTCACGTGATACTGGACCACCATAAGCCTCCTGGTTCATAAAATTTCCCCAACGGCCAATTATTTGTCCAATTAAAATACTCGGTGCCGCAATATCCGCAACTCGTAAAAAGCTTATATTTCTTCTACGAGTGAATATGTAAGCTGTCAAAAAGGCGCCAATAAGAGCACCATGAATAGCGATACCACCATTCCAAATTTCTATAATCTTTCCTGGGTTTTCACTATAATAATCCCAACGCATTGTTACATAGTAAATACGTGCACATATTATGGAAATAGGAACAGCCCAAAGTAATAGATCTGCAAGAAAATCCTCTGGTAATCCTCTCTTAACAGCCTCTCTTTGTCCAACAAGATACGCTAAAATAATACCCGATACGATTAGTAACCCATACCAACGAACTTCGATAGGTCCTAAATGGAAAGCAATCGGATTAATTTCTAATAATAACAAGTCCATCTTATACTCCTCTCAAAATCAATTCATTGCATTTGCATATGAATCCTAGTAAAAACAATTAATCATCCAACTCGTCCGTTGATGAGATTACCTCATCTAATCGTCTAGAAAACTCTTCGGCTGCATTTACACCCATTTTTTTCAAACGATAGTTCATTGCTGCTACTTCAATAATAACAGACACATTACGTCCAGGTCTTACAGGAATCGTTAGCTTTGTTAATTCCGTATCAATGATTTTCATTTTTTCTTCCTCTAAACCTAGACGATCATAAACTTTTTCAGGATCCCATATTTCCAATTCGATAACTAATGTAATACGTTTGTACGGCCGTACCGCACTTGCTCCAAAGAGTGTCATAATATCGATAATACCAATGCCTCGAATTTCGAGTAAATGTTCTAAAAGAGGAGGTGGACTCCCAATTAGAAAATTCTCTGATTCCTGACGGATCTCTACACAATCATCAGCTACTAAGCGGTGCCCCTTCTTGACAAGCTCAAGTGCTGTTTCACTTTTCCCTACACCACTTTTTCCGATAATTAATACGCCGATGCCGTATACATCAACTAAAACTCCGTGCGCAGCAGTCATTGGTGCTAAGCGACCTTCCAAATAGTTTGTTAGCCTACTCGAAAATTTCGTTGTTGTCATGTGTGTTTTAAATACAGGTACATGTTTTTCATTGGACGCCTGAATAAGTTCTTTAGGTACCTCTAAATCACGAGAAATAATAATAGCCGGTGTATCCTGTGAACATAGAAGACGCATGCGCTCTAATTTCACATCTCCAGGTAGCATTTCAAAAAAAGAAAGTTCTGTTTTTCCTAGCAATTGTACCCGATTTGCAGGATAATGCGTAAAATACCCCGCCATCTCGAGCCCTGGTCTTGAAATATCACTAGTAACAATCGTTCTTCCTATTCCTTCCTCACCAGCTAATAGTTCTAATTTAAATTTCTCCATAACGTCTCTTGTTAATACTACGACCAATGTTTTGTAGCCTCCATTCAAAGGAATTGAATATGTTTTGTCCTACGTTAACTAGCAATCAGTATAATGATTGCAGTTTCACCTTATTTTAGCATGTCTATGTATAAAAGAAATGTATTTACACTCTGTCTACCCTAACTAAAAATTCTACAAAAAATAAAAAACTAGCGGTTCTCCAGCCCGCTAGTTTCATTATCGCTTTATTTTTGAGTAGCTAACCATTTGGCAACTGCTTCTGCATCTGCACCTTTAACAACATTTGGAGGCATTCCATTTTTACCATTTTTAATAACATCTAAAATTTCAGCTTCTGATAAACGTGAGCCTACATTATTAATTGCTGGCGCATTTCCTGCCCCTTGTAATTCGCTACCATGGCAAGAAATACAAGATTTCATAGCAATTGTTTCGCCATCTGAAGCAGCAGTTTTTGTACCTTCATTTGTTGCCGTTTTACCTCCGCCACAAGCAGCTAAGAAGATTGCTGAACCAATCGCTAATGTTAACATTGCCTTTTTCATTTGGGCCCCTCCTCAAAGTAAATAAGTATCTTTCCCCGACATTATACCAAATTTATGCACGTTTGAAACCTTCTCCTAACACCTCATAAGCATTAGAAACGATCACAAACGCTGATGGGTCAACGCTTTTAATGAGTTGTTTCAGCTTTGTGAATTCTGTTTGGTAAACAACAACCATAAGTACTGGTCGCGCTTCTCCTGTATAGCCGCCTATAGCAGGCAACTTTGTCACTCCACGTTCGATCTCAGCATAAATGGCATCACGTACTTCATCTTGTTTCATCGTAATAATATAAACCATTTTAGACTGACTAAAGCCGAGCTGAATAATATCAATCGTTTTTGTAGTGACATAAAGTCCAATTAGGGCATACAAACCTTTCTCTAAGTCAAAAACAATTGCTGCACTAATCGCGATAATCCCATCAATTAAAAGTACACTTGTACCTAGCGATATTCCGGTATACTTCGTAATTATTTGTGCTAGTAAATCAGTGCCACCAGTAGAAGCATTCCCCTTAAAGACAAGTCCTATTCCTAAACCGACCACAATTCCCCCAAAAAGTGCACCTAGTAAAGGGTTATCTGTCCAAGGCTCCCAACTGTTCGTTAGTAATACAATTAACGGTAATGTTACTGTTCCAATAAACGATTTTATCCCAAACTTTTTCCCAAGTAATAATACACCCGCGATAAATAATGGAATATTGAATGCATACTGTACAAAACCAGGATTCCATCCAAATAAACCGTGTAAAATTGTACTGATCCCGCTTACTCCGCCAGAAGCTACTTGATTTGGCAGTAAAAATACATTGAAGCCAATAGCAATAATTGCCGCTCCTACTACGACGTACACATACTCCATAATGCTTTCCCTTACATCATGAATTTGATTCATTTCCCCCACGCCCACTTCAACTATCAGAATTTTTTAAAGACGAGATGATTATAGCAAATAGTTTTCGCATTGAGAACTTCGTCTTGATGAAGGGAATATGTATTTTTATAATTTTGTTCATCATCGTAACGTGTGGTTGATGTTCATTCCGACTGGGCGCTTTTATCGCTGCCGCTTCGCTTTCGCGCAGAGCTGAGCTTCCTGGGGCGTCCGTGAGCCGCCCAGTCTTCACTCCAATCAACTATACACATTTCATAAGTTTCAATAAATGTCTTCCTCTACTACAAATGATGAGCCAAATAATGTATAAAACATAAAAAATAAGCTACCTTAAAAAGAATTTTAAGATAGCTTATTTTTGACTTTTCACTAAAATATATACTTAACTGCAATTTCCACAACGAGTCATTTTGGATCAAATCCTTGTTTATAAAGATTTTTCTGCCCACTCCATTGCTTCATTATATAAAAGATCGATTTTTGTGAAATCAATATTGAGCTGAGGAGCTAAATTTTCTAAAGTAGACCAATCTAACTTACCTAATGCAATACTGAAATCCAGAAAAGGTGTCATCTCAGTTGGATTACCTAAAATCGTTTCTGTTATGTCTTCTGAAAAAGGTAGCTGCTGCAAAATAACATTCATCGGTCTTTGCAACAACGTGTCTATCAACGAAAACATTCCGACTAAAAAATATTCAGAGAAGTTTTTCTTATAAGAAAGCTTGGCTAATTTCTCACATACTTTTGCTCTAAATAAAGAAGTACGCATGACTTCTATAAAAAGATCATTCTCAGCATTTCTATCTATTTCTCGCATCGCCAATAAATAAATCCACTTTCGTAAATTTGAAACGCCGAGTAATATAATCGCTTGTTTTATCGAACGAACCTTGGATTTAGACCGCAGCTCTGAATTATTAACCATTTGCAATAATTTATACGTTAAAGAAATATCACGCTCTATATTTTCAGCTAATAATTGTATATTAGGTTCCTCTTCTTTTAATAGCGTAATAATATATAAATATTGAATAGTATTAGCAGGTATATCGGTAGCTGTAATAATTTGAGGTTGTTCAAAAAAATAGCCTTGAAATAATTCATAGCCAGAATGCTTTGCCACTTCAAATTGATTTCGTGTCTCGACCTTCTCAGCTAGCAATTTTATGTGAGGGAAATTTTCTTTCACTTTATTTTCAATTTCCATACGCTCCAGTAATGGTGATATTAAAAAGTCTACTTTTATAAAATCGATATAAGGAAATAACTCATCATAAACTTGTACCTCATCATCCAAAATAAAATCATCTAATGCAATTTTAAACCCATATGATTTCAGTTCAATGACTCTCTCGACTAACTGAGTTGTAATAGGAACGTCTTCTAAAATTTCAATAACAACTTGCGATGGATTTAAAAATTCATTTATAGGACTCATAAGTAAATTTTCTGTAAAATTAACAAAACAAGGTTTACCTTTAGTTACCTCTTCAATGCCAATTGAAAGAAATGAGTTTACTAATACATCGATTGTTGCAGCATCTGAATCAACCATCGGAAAAGAATTCACGTTTTTGCTACGATATAATAATTCATACGCAACGATTTGTTCATGAAGGTTAAAAATAGGCTGTCTGCCGATAAATACTTCCATTTCGTTGCCCCCCATTTCACCATATTCTAGTAATTAATATTATAGCACCTTTCATTACTCTCTGCTTACCATTCAAGTAACTGTCTAAAAGTCGTCTAACATTCTTTTATGACGTTATCCCCGGGTGTCATCCCGCCTCATGAAGTACGGTTCTTGATGATTCACAAGGTCTTGTACAATATAGAATAGATAAAATGGATAATCATCGAGGTTTAGGTACGACATTCGAAAATATGTATGCAATATATAAGTTGATCGACGTTATAATGATGAGCAAAAAAACAAGACAGTCCTAAGTGATCTTTTATCACTTTTGGACCGTCCTTTTATTTTCCACTTGCTTTTGCTTTAATAGCACCAATAACAGCTGGTACAACTGAAATTAAGATAATTAATATAAGAACCGTTGAGAAGTTATCTTTAATAATTGGAATATTACCAAAGAAATAACCTAATAATGTACAGCTGAATACCCATAACACTGCACCTAAAACATTATACATAATGAAGTATCCATACTTCATTTTACTAGCCCCTGCAACAAATGGTATGAATGTGCGGATGAAAGGCATAAAACGCGCGATGACAATAGTTTTTCCACCGTGTTTATTAAAGAACTTTTCAGCTGCTTCCATACGTTCTTTTTTAACGACTCTACCAAGGAAGCTCTTTGGTGGAATAGATGTCCCTACTTTATGACCGATATGATAGTTCATCGTATCCCCTAAAATTGCAGCGGCTAAAAACACAGGAATTAATATCCACATATTAAATGCGCCCATTGCTGCTGCCAATGTTCCACTTGCAAATAGCAATGAATCCCCAGGCAGGAATGGGAAAATTACGACACCTGTTTCAACAAAAACAATTGCAAATAAAACGAAATAACTAAAATTACCGAATTCGCGAATGATTTCCTCTAAATGCACATCAATATGCATAATAAAACTAATTAACTCCTTGATGAGTTCTATCATTTTTCCGTATGCTCTCTTTCAATTAAATTTTCTAAAGGTTTTGACGTGGCTAGACACCAAAGGGTTCCATTCTTCTTTACAATTATTGGTGTTACTTCTCCCTCACTATATGACAAGCCCTTAAAAAGTATGTAGATTTCACAAGTTTGATTTTATCACTTACAGACCTATACACTCAACTTATTTAATTAAGAGACTCTTCCTCTCACATAGCAATAATACTGTAGTATAAAGCGTTATCATAAATGAAATTAGCTACTCCCAAAAACCATAAAAAAAGCTACCATTTAAAAATAGTAGCTTCTTTATTGGATTCATCACCCACAGTTTTGATGCCGTGTATATAAGTTGATTGGAGTGGAGGCTGGGCACTCCTTGGGGATTAGCGTCACAGATGAGACCCTGCAGCGAAGCGAAGCGGCTCATCGGACGCCCCCAGGAAAGCGCCCAGTCGGAACGGAAATCAACCCCACGTTATGGTGATGAGTATTTATTTTACACTTTTTCTTTTAATGTACGACGCAAAATTTTTCCTGTCGTATTTTTCGGTAATTCATCCATAATCTCAATTACTTTAGGAACCTTGTATTTCACCATATGCTTTGCACAGTATGCAAGAAGATCTTCTGTTGAAGTTGCTTCTGGATCTTTTAAGACAACATATGCATGAACTGCTTCTCCTAAGTTAGGGTCTGGGTAACCTACAACTGCCGCTTCAACAATATTATTATGAGCAAAGAGTACTTCTTCAACCTCTCTTGGATATACATTAAATCCGCCTACAATAATCATATCTTTTTTACGGTCAACGATGTAAAAGTACCCTTCTTCGTCAACTCTAGCTAAGTCTCCCGTGTATAACCAACCATCACGTATAGCCATCGCTGTTTCTTCAGGTAATTTATAATAGCCCTTCATAACGTTAGGTCCTCGTACAATTAGCTCCCCTACTTCGCCAACCGGTACTTCTTGACCATTAACATCCACCACCTTATTTTCAACATTGGAAATGGATGTCCCAATAGAACCTGCCTTACGCTCACGATCCAATGGGTTAAAGCACGTTACTGGTGATGCTTCTGATAAGCCAAAGCCCTCTGAAACACGCACATTAAATTTCTTCTCGAAATTATGTAATAGTGCTACAGGTAAAGACGCGCCTCCTGAAATCGCCAAACGTATTGTTGAGAAATCTTCAGGATTGCTTTCAGGTAATTGATACAAGAAGTTATACATAGTTGGCACACCAGCGAAGACTGTTGCCTTTTGTTCCTTCGTTATTTTAAAGATTTCAGTTGGACTAAAACGTGGTACAAGTAAAACCGTTGCTCCACTCAATAAAGGTGCATTGGCTACGACCGTTAACGCAAATACATGGAAAACTGGTAACGTAGCAATTATACGATCTTCTGCTTTATAGCCTAAATAATGCGCTACATCTCGTGCATTTGAATAGATATTTTTATGAGTCAGCATTGCACCCTTTGGAGTACCTGTCGTTCCTGAAGTATATAAAATAATTGCGTTATCATCGTCAGCTACTTCTACTGGTTGTAAAGAATCCGATACACTAGCAATTACTTGTGAAAATAAATGAATTTTTGCCTTTGCCTCTTCGGATAAAGTCGTTACCTTTTCAGCAACATCCTCTGTTGTTTCACAAACAACAAATGTTTTTACTTTTGGAAAAGCATGTACACCCATTTCTACTATTGGAAGAAGTGCATCAAGTGCAATAACAGCTTGTACATCACCATTATGCAAAATATACGAGATTTCATCTGGTGTATAGATTGGATTAACCGGAATTGCCGTTGCCCCTAAGCGCATTGTTGCATATAACGCAATTAAATAATGTGGTGTATTGCCGAGTAAAAACGCCACATGGTCTCCTTTTTCTACCCCTAAATCTTGTAACCCCTTTGCAAAGCGACCAACTGTGTGTTCAAACTCACCGTAAGTCGTATCTTTCCCCATAAAATGATACGCAATTTTATCCGGTTGTTCTAATGCTTGTTGACGAACACTTGAAACTAAATTCAATTACCCCATCCCCTTTATCGTATCAATTTCACCTTGACGTAATTGAGGTCCGGATTTGGAATTGCGAATGCATAATTCATTCCTTTTAAAATCCGTGACATCCGCCGGAGGCTTTATCTTTATTCAGTAGATGTATGGACATCCCTTAAAAAGGAATCACACCCGAATCCATCTCACCACCTCAGAGGTGGAAGTCTGCTACTGAATGAAGATAAAATGAATCATTATTCAGTAATATTATATAAGAAATATATCTAAAAGACAACGAAACTTTTTATTTCATGTCATGAATTACGTCAAATAATTCATTTTTTTCTCTCTCATACATCTTTATTACGAACGAATATGTGAGATGTATCGCCAACGAATCAAGTAAAAATAGACTACTTGTATTAAAACAAAAAACCCAAAAGCAAAGACAACTTCTTTTACAATGGAAATATTGGCAATATCTTTCAAGATACCTTGAACCATAAGAAAAGCAAAGGCGCTATGCATCATTGCAACACCCCATGGCAAGAAAAATTGTGGGAATAAATGACGGTTCACAAGCTTTCTGAGCTCTGTATCTGTTAAGCCCATTCGCTTTAAGACATCGAATTTACGCTTTTCTCTTTCAAGTGAAGTATGCAGTTTAAAGTAAACGAAGCTACCTGCTGCTAATAAAAATACAGTTGCTACTAAGACCCCTACTAATGTGAATAATGAATAAGTAGCTAATACATAAGAATAATTTAATCCAGCATTTTCAAAGTAAAATGGGCTAAACTTATTCTTCTTATAAAAATATTGATTTGCTGCTAACTCGGCTATGTCCTTGCCTATATCTTTCGTTTCCATCCACTGAGGAATATAGAAGGTAAACAAATGATAGGTTGGTTGCGCAACGTCTTTATCGGCAATCGGCTTTCTAAGCTTACTAAAATCCTCATCGCTTATTACTATAGAGTTAACGCTAACAATAGATCCTGGGAATACTATATTAGGATAAACACTATCAATTGTTAGCGGGATAGAATTTTCCTCTAATACAGTATGCACTACTTTATCTTTTAGTTTTTTTAGAGACTCTTCCGAGTATGGTATAAACACTGCCTCTCCTGAAGCTAAATTAAGTAATGGGTAACTAAAGGAAGAAAGCAATACATTCATATCTGATTCCCTAAAAACTTCAACCTCATTCTGTGTATATGAAGATGTTTGCTTGATGACAACAAAGCGCGATAAATGATAGGACAGACCCTTCTCCTCTAATTGAATCCGTAAAGAGGCGATATGATTTCGCTCATATGGATTATCGACATCTCCCTTATAGACAAGCCCTAATGGATTTAAACGATCATATTGTATTGTATAGGAAGACATCGTCGCTAAAATACCGACCGATAAAAAGGCCATTGTTGACACCATCGTTACTACAAAAAACATTTTCACATTGTCCATCATAATATGAGTTTGCTCAGCTAATGAAAGAAGGCGATAGCGTTGCCAATGAAATTTACGTTTGCCCCGTGCTTTATCTAAAAAGCAAGGTAAAGAATCTCTGAAAAAATAATATGTTCCAACGGTCGCTAAAAACGGAATTAATAATGCTAAACCGATCCAAGATGTATTCGATACGATAAACGCTAATAAGTATGCTGATAAAATTAGGGTAATACCAAATACTGCACGAATTTTAGAATAGGTTGAAACACTATTTAAATAGTCATTTCCCTTAAGGAGATCGCGCAATTTTCTTTCACGTGTAAAATACACACTAATTAAGGAAATGACCACAAAAGCACTTGTGAAGACACCAATCGTTAGTAAAAATGGCTCCCATGAAACATATAGGGGTAAACTATCTAAATGTAAAATTTCTCGAACAATCATGAAAAAGAATTTCGAAAATGAGAAACCAAATATAATCCCAACAAAAATAGAGCCCGATCCAATAATCATTGTCTCCAAAAAGACAAGCTTATTCATCTGGCGTTTTTCCATTCCTAAGTGTAATAAAATTGCAAACTCATGTGATCTAGCCTCTAAAAAAGCACTCATCGAATAATATAAAAAGAATAAAGTAAAAAGGACGAGTACGATTTCCGCACCAACCATTCCAAGTAACGATGCCTCTCCTAATATCCCTTGTTCAATATCCGGATGAAACACGAGCATTGAATAGATGAAAAACACAGCCACAGAAAAAAAGCTTGCCATGAAAAAGGCTCCGTATATACGGCTGTTCCGTACGACATTACGGTAAGCGAATTGTCGAAAGGTCACCTACTTGTCCTCCTCCTAGTAAGCTCAAAACATTTAATATTCTTTGGAAAAACATTTGACGACGGTCATCTTTGTGAATTTCATTGAAAAATTCACCATCTTTAATAAATAACACGCGATCACAGTAGCTAGCTGCAATAGGATCATGTGTTACCATTACAATCGTTGTTCGTTTTTCCTGATTAATTTTTGTTAAAAGTTCAAGTACATCACGCGAAGAATTCGAATCCAAATTTCCTGTTGGCTCATCTGCTAAAATGAGACTTGGACTATGAATAAGTGCCCGTCCAATGGCTGTTCTTTGTGCTTGTCCACCTGATATTTCATTTGGGCGTTTATGCAAGAATGAAGTTAAATCGAGCTTTTCCACAATACTTGCAAGACGCTCCTCCATTACTTCTAATGGTTGTTGATCTAATGTAAGTGGCAGCACAATATTCTCTTCCACCGTCAGCATATGCAAAAGATTAAAATCCTGAAAAATAAAACCAAGCTGTCTTCTTCTAAAGTAGGCAAGCTCAGTTGCTTTCAGTGTATGAGGATTCATGCCATCTAAAATGATTTCTCCACTCGTTGGTTCATCAATCGTAGAAATGATATTCAATAATGTTGTTTTTCCACTTCCTGATGGACCCATGACTGCTAAAAACTCACCTTCCTCCACATCAAAGCTTAGTTGATTTAACGCACGATGAGTTACTTTGCCTTCATACACCTTCGTCACGTCTTTTATTTGTAAAATAGGCATATCTTGTTCACCTTATTTCTTGATTAATTCCAAGGGTTCTGGTAAAAGCCATTGCAATACTACCTCAAAGCCAATTTGAAAGTGTGGCCCTGTTAAAGATTCAGCTAACTTATTACCATCTTCCTCTACTAAACTAAAGCAATGCGAACCAACGATTACATCCCAGGCATCCACTTCACCTTCAATGATTTCTCCACAAATCGTATAATGCCCACTGTACATCACTTGTTCACCTTCTACAGGAAAAGCGTTAAGTAAAGTTGGTTTATGTAAGTTTAGCCCAAGCTTATTCGAAAAATGCATTACTTCTTCATTAAACAAAAGACTAGCCTTACGAAAATTTTTGCAGGATAAACACTCACAAACATCGTTATGCGATTCGTATAATGCCTCTGTTTTTTCTGTTTCTACATGTAAAACCCATTCATCCAAACATACTTCTGTCATTTCCGATCCCCCTAATTCGTAAATGTCACTGTAACAATTGTTCCTTTTCCAACCTCTGATGTTATGTTTAATTCATGACCGAGTTTTCCACAGATTTCTTTCGCTAAATATAAGCCCATCCCTGTGGACTCCCCAGTTTTACGCCCATTCTCACCAGTAAAAAATGCTTTAGTGACACGAGAAAGATCTGAAGCTGGAATACCAATACCTTCATCACGAATGGATAATTGTACGTAGTCATTCTTTTTAATAGCGGAAATGACTATTTTTTTATTTGCTTCAAACGTATATTTAACCGCATTCGTTACGAATTGCCCGATAATAAAGCGTAGCCATTTTGAATCACTTGCTACGATGATGTCATCCTCAATATGAATCTCTGGAAAAACACGCTTTGTAATAAATAAACGTTTATTTTCATTTACAGTTGCAGTAACAATTGTTTTTAAAGTAACCTGTTCTACTTGCATATCCTCTTCAAAGTTTTCTAATCGAGCATTCACCAACACCATATCCAAGCCTCTACGCAAGCGGTCAATTTCCTCCTGCACATTCTTTTTATCGAGAGGACGCTCATCCTGTAATAAAAGCTCAATAACAGATATTGGCGTTTTCATCTGATGCACCCATTGATTAATAAACTGATCATGTCGTTTTTGGCCTGCATATAACGATTGAAGTTCATGCTTATATAGTCGATATAGTTCATGCATATATTTCTCAGCCTGCATCGCCTCAGGTGTTTTAGCATTTTTTTGCAACACATCCTCCATTGTTTTAGGAAGCTGTGATATTTTTACTAAATAACGTTGGCGCATTAAATAACGGATAAGTAAAAACGAGATTAATAACACTAAACTAATACAGAAGGAATAAATAGCAGTATCAACATTTCGAAAGCCGTCCAACCAATATAAGACCATGATGAAGCCTACTAATAAGAACTGGAATACAATGAACGATGCGTAATCACGCAAAAATAATTTCCAGCCCACTATAACTCACCTGCACTTAAAATAAAGCGATAGCCTGCTCCGCGTACCGTTTCTATAGAAGACGAAATATGATAATCAGCTAGCTTTTTCCGCACTCGTGTCATATTGACGTTCAACGTATTCTCATCGACAAATGCCTGATCGTCCCAAAGCTCTTCTAACAGTTGCTCACGTGTCACTACTTTCGGCGCATTTCCCATTAACAGTTCTAATATGATACATTCTTTTTTCTGAAGAGGGATCTCTAAATCATTTTTATGAAGCTCCATTCTTTCTAAATGAAGAACAAGCTGTCCTTGTTTAATTGTCCGCTCCTCTTGTCTCGATGCATATTCACCATATGTACGACGCAAGTGACTACGGATTTTAGCCAATACAATTTCATAATTAAATGGCTTCGTAATGAAATCGTCGCCCCCATTTTCTAGCGCAAAAATTTGATCCATTTCCCCAGAACGAGCGGAAATGAAAATAATTGGACAAGTTGTATGTTGACGTAGTTGGCGACACCAATAGTAGCCATCGTACGAAGGTAAATTTATATCAAGCAACACCATATGTGGATTAAATGCTGTAAATTCTTCAACGAGATGATCAAATTCTTTGATCGTTTCAACTTCGTATTGATATTTTCTTAGCGTTTCTGCAAGCAAAGACGCAATTTTCACATCATCTTCGACAATAAATATTCGATGCTTCTCCATACCAACACTCCTTTCTATCTTATATTGTATCAAAAAAAGGCCCGACGACATAACTGTCAGCGAACCTTTTGTAGCAGGTGTATTAATTAGCCATTTTTATCCACTCTAATTAATTAGAAGGCTCTGATTTCCGCTACGTGCTACTCCTTGGGGAACAGCGATAGAGGAACGAAGGTTAAAACCATCACGTCCTGTGATAACGCCTTCGTGACCAGCATCGTGTTGGCCCGAAACCCTGCAGCGAAGCGAAGCGTCAGCGGCAATGTTTTATCTGTGCGAAAGCGAAGCGACAGCAACAACAATTGTTTTCTGCGCGAAAGCGAAGCGGCAGCGATAAAAGCGCCCAGTCGGAACGGAAATCAACCACACGTTATGGAGCGGTTCCATTTTGAAAAAGTGTGTACTCTTATGTCTCAATAAGGACATTTACCAACTTCTACACAAGCTTTTCTTAATAAATTAATTGTAAAAACTCTTCTGTCGTAATTCCACCAAAGTATGTTGGAATATCAATATCTGTTAACGCCTCAGCAATTGCAATTCGATCATAGTTTGTCCCAACTAATCGTTGTTCAACATCTGCCATGTCGCCTACACCGAAGAAATCACCAAAAATATGCGCTTCTTCAATAATCCCATGATTTACCTCTAAGCGGATATCAATTCCTCCTGTTGGGAAACGATGTGTTTTTTGAATATTAAAGCGTGGTGATTTTCCATAGTTCCATTCCCATGTTTGATAACGCTCAGCAGATAGCTTATGGATATTTGCCCAATCTTCCTCAGTTAACTCATAATAGCGAATGTTTTCTTCACCACCGAAAATGGATTTTAAAATTTCTAGGCGGAATTCTTCGACTGTCATCTCGTCCTTTAAGAACTCAGAAATATTAGCTACTCTTGAACGAATCGATTTAATGCCCTTTGATTCAATTTTATCTTTCTTCACCTTTAATGCAGATACAACAGCATCGATTTCTGTATCAAACATTAAAGTACCGTGGCTAAACATACGGCCTTTTGTAGAAAACTGTGCGTTGCCAGAAACTTTACGCCCTTCCGCTAAAATATCGTTGCGGCCTGATAGTTCGGCATGAACTCCCATTTTTGCAAGTGCATCTACAACAGGCTGAGTGAATTTTTTATAATTCATAAAGCTATCGCCATCGTCTTTAGTGATAAAACTGTAGTTAAGATTCCCTAAGTCATGATACACCGCGCCCCCACCAGAAAGACGTCGCACAACGATAATGCCATTATCCTCTACATAATTTGTATTAATCTCTTCGATAGTATTTTGATTTTTACCAATGATGATTGAAGGCTGATTAATGTAAAAAAGTAGCACTGGCTCCTTCTCAACATCCATCGTTTTTAATAAATACTCCTCAATGGCAAGGTTAATGCGTGGATCATGAATCCCTTTATTATCAACGAATATCATAAATTACGTTTCCTCCCTCACAATATATCCATATTTATTTTAACGTAAATTAGGCATTTTGTGTTGACGAAAAGCATCTGTTATAATACACTATAAAATATAGAAACAGTAATAGTACAGATGAACTTAAAGGAGGAGTCCACAATGTTAGAAAATGTAGTTGAATTTTTCAAGAACCTACCTGCAAAGCAATGTACAGAATGCGGTGAAAAAATTGAAGAACAAAGTGAATGCTACAGCAACACTTGTGAAAAATGTAACCACCTATAAGCATTTGCCTATTCTGTAATTGTCATATATGTGCCCCACTCGCACTAATAATGACAGCCCTCATCATATATTGATGAACCATTAATTAATCTCTTACACTTACAAAACAGCAGCTGATACGCTCATATCGGCTGCTGTTTTTTGTGTGTTTTCCCACGTACCCGAACAGTTTTACACTTTACCTGATTAGTTTTTGGGGATACTCGAGCAGTTCTACTCTTTACCTGATTAGTTTTTGGCATCTCTTCCTTACCCCCATTTAAAGCAATCATTCAACCACAAAAAAACACCCACCAATATTGGTGGGTGTAAAAAATTCCTATTTTTAGTTTTCTTCAGCTACTTTTGAATAACGTTTTGTGTGTAGTAGCATGAAATAACCGAATGTAATAACTAAGAATACTACTAGGAAGCCTAATAGAACTCCGTAGTTTTGCATTAAGAATGATGTATCACCAGTTGAGATACTTGCTTTAAATGCTGAAACAGTATATGTCATTGGCAATAATTTATTAAATACTTGTAATGGCTCTGGGATTAACTCAAGTGGGAATGTTCCCGCACTTGTTGTAAGTTGTAAAATTAATACAACAATCGCCATGAAGCGTCCTGGATCACCGAAAATAGATACTAACATTTGGATTAAAGCTAAGAATACATAGCTTGTTAATAATGCTGTTAAGAAGAAGTATCCTAAACTGTATACTTCAAGACCTAAGCCCCATTTTACAATAACCACTGTTAATATAGTTTGAATTAAGCCGACTATTGCTAGAACTGAGACTTTACTTGTAAACCAAGTTGCGCCATTTTTTGGACGGATCGCTGGTTCCACTAATGGGAACACGATTGAAATTAATAATGCACCAACGAATAAGCCAAGAGAAATAAAGTATGGTGAGAAACCTGTTCCATAGTTAGGTACATGGTTAACAGATTCTTTTTCAACCTCAACTGGGCTACCTACCATATCATATGTGTCTTTACTAGAATGAACTTCTTTCGCTTTATCACTTGCTTCACCTAGTTTGCTAGATAAAGTTGATGTACCATCTACAAGTTCAGTAGTACCATCAGCAAGCGTTTTAGAACCTTCTGCTAATTCACCTGATTTAGATGCAAGTGTTGATGTACCTTGATTCAATGTTTTTGAACCACTTGCTAGCTCATTTAAACCTGAAGCCAATGTGTTAGAACCAGTTACGGCTGTTTTAACACCAGCATTTAATTCCCCTAATTTTTGAGCAAGTGTTGCATTACCAGCTTGAAGACCTTTTGCTCCTTCGACTAATGCACCACTTTTTGATGTTAACTCATTAGCACCTGCTAACACTTGTGATTGACCTGCTGCAATTTGTGACGCACCAGAACTTACTTGGTTAGCACCAGCTTGTAATTTCTCTGTACCAGCAGTTAAAGAACCTAAGCCATTATGCACGCTTGCACTTCCTGCTTGTAGCTCTCCTAATGTTTGTTTTAATACTGCCGCTTGCTCTTCAGGCAATGAAGCCATCATGCCTTCTAATTGATTTGATAAAGCAGTAATACCTGCTTCTACTTTTGCAGAACCAGCTGTTAATTGACTTGCTGCACCATTTAATGCGCCTGCATTTTCAGCAATTGATGCTGCGCCTGCACTAATTTGTTGTTGTTTATCGTTAATTGTAGCTAAACCTGCTTGAACCTTTCCTACACCTTGTGTATATTGGGATACACCTTGTGAAAGAGTTGCTGCTCCAGATGCTGCTTGTTGTGCACCTTGTTGTAACTGTCCAGTGCCGTCTTGTATTTTCACTAGACCAGCAGATAAATCATTTGCGCCTTTTGCAGCGTCTCCAGCACCTTTAGTAATTTTATCTGTACCATTTGATAATTCAACTGTGCTTGATGCTAGTTGCTCAAGATAACCTTTTAAATCTTTTGCACCATTAGCTAAAGTTTTAGCACCTTCATCTAGCTTACCAGAGCCATCAGCAGCCTCTGTAAAGCCATCTCCCATTGTTGTAATAGAATCAAATAACTTTTCTGCATAAGTAGCAGAAACTTGTTTATTCACTTCCGCACGTATTTTTTCCATTGCTGATTCACCAATTTGTGCACTAAGGAAGTTTAAACCTTCATTTGGAATATAGTTCATAACTAATTTAGAAGGTTTGTCATCTAATAATGTAGTCGCATGCTCAGAGAAATTTGTTGGAATTTCTAGAGTCATATAATAATCTCGGCCATTGAGGCCTTTTTCAGCATCTTCTTTGGATACTTCAACGAATTTAAATTGCTCACTCTCGACCAGATTTTTAACCAAGTCTTTCCCTACATCTAATTTAACGCCTTCCATTTCAGCGCCCTTATCTTGGTTGACAACAGCTACTGGTAAATTCGGCAGGCCTGCATACGGATCCCAGAACGCCCATAAAAACATGCCTGCGTACATGACTGGGATAAATAATACAGCGATAATCGAAACAAGCATTTTTCTTGTTTTAAAGATTTTCAGCCACTCAGCTTTAATCATAAGTTTTCTTCACTCCTATAATTTTTGACCGAAAACGTCAGTCGGTCAGTTTTATTCAAAAAAAAACCTAAATCTTCTCTAGACTGTCATTGATTCATCTTTTAGCTCAGCCGAATCAAGTTAGAACTAGCCCTTGGAAGATCGTTTCCTTGAAAAGATTTAAGATCTTTTCTTCAGGAATAATGTCGCCATGTAGCTCATGCCAATCAACGACAAATGCTAGATACGCCTTTAACAATAGAAAGCTTACTAATTCTGCATCACAATCTCTAATTTCTCCTTTATCGATACGTCTTTGAATTAATTCAGTAACGTAGGATAAAACTTCATTCTCAATGCAAACTAAAACTTGTTTAACTGCTGGCGTTCGTAGCTCCTTTTCTTCCTCTAATAACTTCGCAAATAAAAGATGTTTTTCACGGAACTGTAGCATTTTCATTAAAGCATTATGCGCATTGTCCATAAAGCTCGCGGATGCATCCAACACTGCATCTGCTTCTGCTTGCATCTCTCGTACAAGTGACATAGCTATCTCTTTAAATAAAATTTCTTTATTTGCAAAGAATGTGTAAATCGTCCCTTTGCCGACGTTGGCGATTTTAGCCACTTGCTCCATTGTTGTTGCCTTGTAACCAAACAATGTAAAGGATTTTGCAGCTGCTTCAAGAATTTCCTGCCTACGATCCATTAGTAACATCCTTTCCTGTTCTGTTATGTACATGCCTTTGTACACGAAAATGATAATGACCAGAAAACCATTTCGGTCATCTGGTCATTATCATATTCCTATTTTAAAAATAATGCAAGCATTTAATTGTGATTTTTTTCACTTTTTTCGTGATCACTATGCTCAGAAGTATCATTACCGTGATTCATCGTATTATGATCCATACTGTTGTTATTTGCTTTTTCATCCTCTGGTAAAACTTTCGTCATATCAGGGCTGCCAGCAGTAACTTGTTGCTTCGGCATATTATGAACACCATTAGCAGTTGTATGAGCATACATATAATATACCCCATCGTGGTCAAATGTAGTCGTCGCTTTATAAACGCCATCTTTCTCTAATTTACCGTCAATCATTTGCCCTTGATCACGTTTACCAGATTCCCATACCTCAAATTGTACAACTGCATCATCAATTTTTTTGCCACCTTGTTCAACCTGCGCAGCAAGATCAATCGTTTCATTGATTGCTACTTCTTTCGGTGTTAAAATTTCAACTTCTGGTATTTGAGCTACCTCAGGCTCTGGTAAATCTGCTGACTCTTTCTTTTCTCCGCATCCTACTAACAATGCAGGTACTGCAACTAATGCTAATAACCATTTTTTCATGTTTTATTCCTCCATTAACGGCAATGTAATTTTTACAACTGTGCCTTTTTCAACTTCACTTTCAATCTCAATCTTGCCATGTAACTGCTTCAACAATTGTTCAACAATTGACAAGCCTAGCCCACTGCCACCATCTGCTCGGCTCCGCGCTTTGTTAACACGATAAAAGCGCTCAGTTACATGTGACAAATCCTCTTGAGGAATACCCATTCCATAATCCTTAATGATAATTTGTGCACTATCATTATCCTCAAAAGCAGTAATTTCAACCTTTGACTGTTCATACGAGTAATTAATGGCATTTTCAATAATATTTATAAATATTTGTTTCAGCTTTACTTCATCTGCTTTGATGATTAATGCATCATCAGCATCCAAATGTAGTGCAATGCTCTTCTTCTCTGCCTGATGAGTTAATATTTTTTGAACCTCACGTAATGTTTCGGCAAGAGGAATTGGATATAAAGTAATTTCTGCTTGTTCATTTTCCATTCGAACAAGTTGAAGCAATTCATTCGTTAAACGTTCCATACGATTTGCCTCACGTACAATCAGTTGGATCGTTTCCTCTTTTTGATGTTCTGGAATAATGCCATTCTGCATTGCTTCACTATACCCTTTTACATAGCTAATAGGTGTTCGTAGCTCATGTGAAACTGTCGCTAAAAACGTTTTTTGAGCCTCATCCTCTTGTTGAATCGCCTCTGCCATTTGATTAAAGGTACTTGATAGTCTTCCGATTTCATCTTTTGAATGAACTGGCACACGTGTTCCATAGTTCCCGTATGACATCTGCTCAACAGCTCTTTGTAAATCACTTAATGGCCGCATAATATGACGAATTCCTTTATAAATTAAATAGCTGATGATAATTAAAAAGATAAAAGCACTGATAAATAAGAAAATGACTTCATTATTCGCTAACTCACTAATTTTTGCTAGAGGGAAGTATATATAAATAATCCCTTCGAGCCTATTTTGATCTACTAACGGAAGTACTACAGAAATTAGCTGTCTATCAAATCGGGGTTCATACCCAATTTTTTGTACATATTCACCTGCAAGTAATTGTTGTCGCTCTTCTGGACCAATTAATGTTTCAAAATCAATATCAAACGGCACACAGGCACTTAGTTCTCTCGGATTTCTTACTGCAAAAATATTCAAATTCGAATAATTAGCATAATGTTCAATATCTGCAATAAATTCATCCGTCACCTTACTGCCGGTATACATCGTTTGAAGCTTTGTCCCTACTTCTACCATCGTCTCTTCAGTGTCTTCTACATAAAGTCGTTCATATAAATAATCAGTCAGGACATACATAAAGACAACGGTAATGATCAAAAATGCAAAGATTAATAGCCAAATTCGTGTTGAAATCTTTTTCATTCGCCAGGATCAAAGCGATAGCCCACTCCCCAGACGGTTTGAATATGCCCCGCTGCTTCCTTTCCAAGCTTTAGACGTAAGGTTTTTATATGAGTGTCAACAGTTCTTGTTCCCCCTACATAATCAATATCCCAAATGCGTTCTAGTAATTGTTCCCTTGTATAAGCATTTCCTGGATTATTCATAAATAAATGTAATAGTTCAAATTCCTTTAAAGTAAGCGGAACACTCTTTCCATCTACAGATACCTTTCGTGCAATCTCATCTATTTTAATAGGTCCAATTATTACGTATTTTTGCTGTAAGTCTTCAATATTAGTAACACTTCTTCTTAGCACAGCATGGATTCGCGCAACTAGCTCATCATTTGTAAAGGGTTTTACAATATAGTCATCTCCGCCTATTGTTAAGCCTTTAACCTTATCTTCATTTGCATCACGTGCTGTCAGGAAAATAATTGGTACATTCGACATCGCACGTATACTTTGACAAACCGCAAAGCCATCTTCATGCGGCATCATCACATCAAGTAAAACTAAATCAATTTTTTCGCGTACAATAATATCATAGGCTTCTGTACCACTCGCTGCTGTTACGGTCTCAATTTTTGCATTATGGAGCATCATTTCTATTAAATTACGCATATCTTGCTCATCATCAACAATTAATACAGTTGTCACATATTTTCCTCCCTCACTAACAATTGAAATGCACCTTTCCCCACATCAACTGTTTTTTTCACCTGACCTTCTTTTATGAAATACAAAGTATGGTCATCATAGCCAGCGACAACAATATAATCTTTAAACTGATTTACGACAAATGGATTAGCTCCAACCTCTTGCTGCCATTTCACATTTCCATCAAAGTCGGCAACATATAATTCATTACGGCCATGACTAACAACTAGAACAGCATCCTTTGTTTTAGTTAATCCAACAGGCATTAAAGGCATTTCTATCTCTCCATGTTTGACGCCTGTTATTAGATCATATTTTTTAACAGAGTTATTCGGTTTACTTCCTTCTCCATGGCCACCAATCCATAATTCATTTTTCTCTTCAAGAATTGCTATTCCATGTGATGATTTTTGAATCGGCCACTCTTGTTCAAGTTCTAGATTCTCAATATTTAACACCGATAATTTCGTATCTTTATAATTAATCACATATAGCTTATCTTTATAGGCTGCCATTGACATAGGATAATTACCAAGCTTCTGTGTTGCCAGTTCGTTGCCTTCTTCATCAAAGCTTGTCACTGTATTTGTTTTGCTATTCGTAATAAAAAACTGTTTTCTATTTTCAGCATAATACGCATTCGTTGAACCAAGCTGTACTTTTTTAGAATAGAGCTTCTTTCCGGTTGATAATGTATAGACGTCAATTTCATTTAATTGATGACCATACAATAACACACGATCATCTCCGAGGAGTATGGCCCCTGAGTAAGCTTTATCTAATAACCATGTTGCTATCCCATTACCTTGTTCATCTATAAAATCTAGCGAAGGCTCTTGTATATTTAAGGACGCAACAAAATTCTGATCGCGTTCAATAGGCTTAAACGATTTCTCCGTACACCCTACTAGCAATACAAGCTGTACTAAAGAAAAAATGAAGAATGCCCATTTTTTCAACATCATCACCTCTGTTTCTTAACTATACTTCACAATTGTGAAATTCACGTGAAACTTGAGAGGTAAATTTATGACAAAGAAAACAAGCAAATTTCACTATTATTATTATGTAATGCTACATCTACGAGCATTTATCCAACTCCAAAATTATAGTAGCACATATACTACATAGATTACGGTGAGGAGGAATCAACTTTATGGTGTCAATCAGCTTATGTATGATTGTGAAAAATGAAGAAGATGTCATCGGTAGATGTCTAGCATCTGTAAAAGACTTAGTTGATGAGATTAATATCATAGATACAGGCTCTACCGACAATACGAAGGAAATTGTGAAACATTTTACAGATCGTATTTTTGATTTTGAGTGGATTAATCATTTTGCAGCTGCAAGAAATTTTTCATTCCAACAAGCAACAAAAGAGTACATTTTATGGCTAGATGCGGACGACGTATTATTAGAGGAGGATCAGGAAAAATTTAAAGTACTAAAAGAAGCCTTAACCCTTGATATAGATGCCGTTTCGATGAATTATAATTTAAGCTTTGATAATGAAGGAAATGTAAGTTCTCTATTAAGACGATATCGCTTAGTAAGAAGAGATAAACAATTCCAATGGATAGGTGCCGTTCACGAATATTTAGAAGTCGGTGGAAACCTATTGGATAGTAATATTGCTGTCAGCCATTTACCACTTAGTCATGATCATACGCGGAATATTACTATCTATAAGCAATTAGTTGAATCAGGAGAACCACTCTCTCCACGAGATACTTTTTATTACGCAAACGAATTACTAGATCATGGACAATTTGAGGATGCAATATTTTACTATGAAATGTTTTTAACTTCTAAACTAGGCTGGGTAGAAGATAATATTCGTGCCTGTTTCAAATTAGCAGATTGTTATTCTCATTTAAATGATACTGAAAATAATTTAAGTTCCATTTTTAGAAGCTTTGAATATGACATTCCACGTCCAGAAGCGTGCTGTAGACTCGGATTTCATTTTATGGAACAAGCCAAAAACTATGAAGCAATATTTTGGTATGAACAAGCACTTCTCATCAAGCAAAATCTTAACGCCCCTTTTCAAAATAAAACCTTTACAACATGGTTGCCTCACTTACAACTATGTGTCCTCTTTGATCGGTTACAACAATATGAAACTGCCAACTCACATAATGAATTAGCCAGATCCTTTTTACCAAATGATGAAAGAATACTGCACAATAAAACATATTTTGACCGTATTTTAAATCAGGGTAATGAAAAATCTTAATTTCCTTCTATATTCATGGGTTAGTTAGTACATTGAGGTAATTTTTTAATTCTAGTATTAGGTTATAACTATACATTGAATAAAAATACTTTTATCGCTATCGATATTTTTAGGAAACCTAGGAGTTAACTGTCTATTTCGCCTTTCCCCTCTATGAATACGATATTTTGAGAGAGGAGGTGAAACAATGCATTTTGGAAGATTTAAAGAAAGAGTTTGCAGTAAATGTAATACATTCCCATGTTGTTGTAATCCTTGCGCCGCTCAAAGCTGTCCTATTTGGCCAGTTAAACCTACTGGAAAAACTGGTCCTACAGGAAGTACCGGTGCGACCGGCGCTACCGGGGCTACTGGGGCTACCGGCTCTACTGGGGCACGCGGGGCTACTGGCGTCACTGGAGCTACTGGCGTCA
>Ga0209025_1001234_pt1 | contig 35544 bp, 25 predicted proteins | sample AraplaMF_Col_mLB_FD_184256 | JGI IMG/M metagenome (GOLD analysis project Ga0209025, IMG submission 184256) | Arabidopsis root microbial communities from the University of North Carolina, USA - plate scrape MF_Col_mLB (SPAdes) (version 2) | ecosystem: Host-associated > Plants > Roots > Endosphere... | reverse complement strand
ATCGAATTGAAGTCATCTTAAAAGAATTAATGGTGCTTGCTAAACCAACTAAGCAAAAATATGAAAGAATACATCTTCAAGATATTTTAGATCATGTTGTTACATTAATGGTGCCTCAAGCAAATTTAAATAATGTTCAAATAGAAAAAGAGTTCAATTTCACAAATACTTGTATTTTAGGTGACAGTAATCAATTGAAGCAAGTTTTTATTAATTATATAAAAAATGCAATCGAGGCGATGCTTGACGGAGGAGTTTTACGAATAAATGGAAGTCCCATTGATGGCAGACAAGTTAATATTAGCTTCATTGATCAAGGACCTGGCATTCCACTGGAGATACTTAAACAAATTGGCCAACCATTTTTTTCAACAAAAGAAAATGGAACAGGGCTTGGCATGTTAGTTAGCAGACAAATCATAAAAGAGCATAGAGGAGATATATACATAGAAAGCGATTCAAAAGGATCCTCCATACATGTAAATTTGCCTGTATGTTCATGATGAATCATTAGTAATTCCTAATTTTTTCATTTAAAACTGTTGTTATCGATGGACTATGGTGGTAATATATTACTTGTCTAATGTCTTGCTGTCATTAGTCAATTAATTCTGTAAATTTGATGATTTTAAAATAAACGTTATATAAATGTAATGGTAAATGGTGGAAACTATTTTATAGTCGTCTGAACTGTGGCCTAACTTCCTTTTTGTGAAGTTAGGCCTTTTTATTTTTTATTAGGGGGATTTGAATGGTTGCAACTCAAGAAGATTTGGTGTCTATTAGCAGTATATTTAGTAAAATCATAAAGCGGGGATTTGGGAAAGGCCCAGAAACTTGTTATGCGGTTTTAAGGGCAAACAGACTATATGTTTATATTGGTAACTTTATGACACCTTCTGAGGAAATTTTAACAAACAAACAAGAATATAATTTAGTAACGAAATACAGGTCTACAGTCATTACAACTTTGTCTAAAGAACTATTAAGGGAAGCATCAGATCTATTAGAAAATTCCTTTGAAACCCTCTACCAAGATTGGAACTATCATTCTAATTCAGGTATTTTACTATTAGTTAATAATAGCTTTAATCCAGATGTTAAGATAGATGACAGCTTTGAGAGGAAGCTATTTCAATTAGTTCGACATGTGGGCTCAAAGTTTCATAAAATCCCAGGAAATCTCAAGGTCGTTAAGTATACCCAAAATATCTGTGCAATTGAATCAAAAGGCGTCATGAATCCACTAGATTATTTGCTAGTTGAGCAGGGGAAGTCTGACTTATTATTTACCAATGCTAGGGAAATAAAAAAAGGGTACTATCAGCATCGAGAATTATTTGAGGAAATGTTTAATCGGACAATTGAAGATTTGTTTATGATGTGGGATTCTACTAAAAATAGAAGTTATTTAATATTCATATTTAACAAAGGTAATACTAATTAAAGAAATAAAGATGATACTGCCTGGGCAAGCTAATGTCAGGCAGTATTTTTTCCTTTGTCGAAAGTGAGGTTGAAGCACGAATGTCATTGCCACTACAACAAAAGCTAATGGAGATAAGTAGCTTAACTAGTAAATTATTAAGAAAAAATTTTGGGCGTGGACCAGTTTCCTGTTTTGCATTTGCAAATGACAGGTTTCTTGTATTTTACATACGAGGATTTATGTCTCCATTAGAATCAACTTTGTTAGAGCACGGAAATGGTGATCATGTTGATATTTCACGATCTATTGTTATGAAGACGGTCATTAATCAATTAAAGGGGATTCTTGAATTTGAATTTGAACAAGATATAGCATCCTTCTATCATGATTGGAATTATCCTCAAAATACAGGTATGATCACAGTTGAATTTGAAAACAAAATTGCTCAGTTTGTTGATCAAAATCAGGGTGTTAATATTGAATTAAAACCTTTAATCGATGAAATAGATAGGATTAGTATATTAGTACAAAAAAAACCTGAAAAAACAGAGGCTTACTTCATATCACCAAAGATTTATTTAGTAAAACGAGATGGAATTTTAGTACGAATTGAAAAAGCGTTGATTAAGAAGGGGTTTGAACAAACTCTGATGGTCACTAAGGATGAACTCGAAAAGTCATATTTACACCGTGATGGACGCTTTGAAGAAATTCTTCATGATTCAGTTGTAGATATTTTTGTAGACTGGGACTTTCATGGGGATAAAAGTATTATTTGTTTTGTTTTAAAGTAATGCACTGAAAGAGTAATTAATACAGAAATGCAATTTGCACACAATTAGGATCACTTAAGTGTTAGGAACTATTTACTTTTTAAAAAACAGCAGCAGCCCAATTGGGCTGCCTTTTTTTATGGAGTATATAGATAGTTTTATAAAATTACGAAACTATACCTAATTCCTTCAGGATGTCTTCAAGTGTTTTGTCATTTACTTGTTTAACTGGAGTGGGTGTATTGTTCAAAAATGGATTAACTTTTAAATAATTAGTTTTTACAAACTGAATATCTGTCGCATCAACTTTTCCATCCCAGTTAATATCTGCAGCACGATTATTCGTTCCCCAGGCTTTCTGAACTTCTAACGCGTCATAGATATCAATCACTTGGTCTTGATTCACATCTCCAGCAACGGCTTTTTTAATAAAGTATGAACTGATGAGTTTCTTTTGTTGACCATAAAGAGTCCCTTTATATTCAAAACCGGACATCATCGGAATTTTGACCATAAAGTGTCCTGGTAAAGTAAATTCATAGGACCATAAGTCGCCAGTCAATGGTAATTTAGAGATAGCAAAACGATTAACATCCTTCACTAAAGTTGGTGTAATATCAAATACGTTACCATTCGATTGGGTTAGTTTGATGGATGCACCTGAGTTTGGCCAGTCAACATTTTTATACTTATTCGTAGTGCCTGGATTTAAAAACCCTTCGGCAGTAAGCGCACCTTCTAGCTCAGAGAAAGAAGATAATAACCCCCAAGTATATCCTGCTTTAATTAAATTACTAGTTCCTTCAGTGTTGGAAATAGAGACAGTAGGATCTAGTTTGACAGAAGTACTAAAGGCAGAATCTTTCACTTTTAAAGTAAGATCGACAGCAGCCACTTTGTCATTTATTTGGGTCGTTGATGGCAGTTCCAATTGTACAGTTGGAGTACCTGAATTCGTAAGCGTCACTTTTGCTTCTCCAAATTGAATTAACTCAGCATTTGGTTTGGCATCGACAATCTCAAAGTTTTTATCTAGATTTGCGAAAGTCCAACTAGCAGATGATAGGGATGAAATATTATCTAATTTCAGAGTTGCCTTTACGGTATCACCCATCGTTACTTCTTTTATTGGGCTAGTGATATATGCGTTTGGTGTACCCTCTTTAATAAAATAATAGTTTTTATCTACTGGACTATTTACAGCAACATCTCTTCCTTTTATCGAGAAACTTAAAGCAGGTATTTCTGGATGCATCACAATGTCTTCAGAAAACTTACCATCTTTATCCATATTAATAATTTGGGAAAGAGGTGAAGTATGTATAGCATATTGAAAAGAGGTATCGGATAAATCTACATCCATCCCGGCATCTTGCATTTCCTTAACTTGTGGATCAGTAATTTGCATCGAAAAAGGATATGTTTCTTGTCCAGGTTTGTATTCGTGAAATGGTGATTCTTGATCTAAAGAAGTAGTCACTTCAGGTTGTTCAATATCTACAAAAGTATCTACGTAGTCAATAAAAGTTTTACCTGTCGCACTGGTCGAAATCAGCTTTAACTTGTAATAACCTGGTTTTGCGTTTTCGGCAATAGCAGAAATCGGATGATCTGGATCATCTGTAAATGGATAATAACTGCCAAGAATGGTAAGGATGTTAACAATATGCGTATTTGTGTTCTTATTGGATAGATCCAAGGATGTAGCAAAACCAAGATCTTTTCCGGTTTTTCCATCTTGCCAAACGATGTCCATTTTTTTCATAGGTGTTTTCATATTAAAAGTTAATGTAGGCGAAACACTACCAGAGGCCATTCCCGTCGGTTCTGTTTGAGAAATTCTATATTCTATAGTAGTAGAGGCTTTATTAATCGCAAACCCATAAAAACCTTCCGCTATTGTTTTAACACTAAATGGTATACGATATTGCTCGTTTTTATCTTTTTGGTTTGTTAGGATAATATAACCAGTGTAGACTCCTTCTTTTGCTGTCTTAGGTAGAGTGAGTGCTACATTTACATGTTTAGTTTCATTTTTCTTTACTTGAATCACTGGATTAATAGCTAATTTTACGCCATTTGCCGTTGGATCTAATCCACCTTTTATTAATTGAAAATGAACATTTGCAATAAAGGTTTTATTTTCTTTTTCAAAATTTTGCAAAGTGATCGGTTTCTGAATCGAATGATCAGTACCTGTTAAAAGCTCACCAAAGCTAAGGCCACCAGTTTGTTCTTCTATGCTAATCATTTCTTCCCCATAAGGAATAAGTGTTTCATCTTGAACTTGAACTTTCATACCAGGATGTATCGCTTCGTAAGGATCAACTCGTCCTGCCCCTTGTTCATACGTAAGATAGTCTCCATTTAGCGGTTCAGCTGTATTCATCAATAGAGTTTTGATATCACTTGGTTGTAGATTAGGATTTGCTTGCAACATTAATGCCGATATACCTGCTACATGTGGTGTTGCCATTGATGTACCATTTTTTCGGGCATATGCGCCAGAGTAATCAGTAGGTGATTCCGGATTTGTAAGATAAGCTGGCTCAGTAGACAGAATACTCACACCTGGTGCAACTACTTCCGGTTTTACATCAAACGTTTTTATTGTCGGACCACGAGAACTAAAATCAGCTAGCTTATCTCCCTCTGTTTTGGAAACAGTTACATCTGTAAAGATGAACTTGTTATTACCTGCAGCTACTTTCGCCTTTAAGACCTGTCCATCTTGTTGTGTTACAGAGAAAGTAGGAATAAAACCACTTGCCTCGCCAAGATATGCTCCTACATGACCTTCTACATTGTTGTAAAGTAAAACTGCTTTAGCCCCATATTTTTTTGCAAATTTTATTTTATCTACTAGTGCATGGGTACCACGTTCAACCAATGCAATTTTGCCTGTCACATCTTTATTTGCGTAGTCAGCATCTCCACCTAAACCAACATCAACCATTTCAAAACTTTTCCCTTTGAATGTTGTGAGATCATCAGAAAAATTTCTTGCCATCGTTTGTAGTTCAATTGTAGATCCAGTTGAGACGTTACCCTTTAAAGTGGTAATTGGCATCGAAATATCACTCGCACCAACAGTAAGTGCCAATGCCGCTGAACCTGGAGATCCTACCGAATAGAATCCTGGTCCAGAGTTTCCAGCTGCGACCACTGCTGTTACACCACTTAAAACGGCATAGTTAATCGCTGTACTAGTTGGAAAGTATGGATCATTTAGATTAGCACCTAATGAAAGATTCATAACATCCATACCTGCTACTACTGCTTGGTCGATTGCAGCAATAATATTTGAGGAGATGCCAGAACCATAAGGACCTAGTACACGGTATACATAAAGGTCCGCGTCTGGAGCTATACCTTTAACGGAAATATCACTATTATTTTTTACCTGTGAAGCGATTGTACCAGATACATGTGTGCCATGATCAGTGTAATAGGCAGAACCATTAGCAGCAAATTCAGCTGATCCTGATTTTTTCCAATCTTCATAGGTTGTTTCCATCGGATCATTGTCATTATTTACAAAGTCATATCCACCTTTGTAAGCATCTTTGAGATCAGGATGATTGTAGTCAATACCAGTATCAATAACAGCTACCTTGACCCCTTTACCAGTAATGCCTTCTTTATGTAACTTGTCCACACCTAAAAATGAAACAGGGTCACCAGTCACCGTAGACTCCGGTTTTCCCAATTTACCGGTTTTTCCCTTGGATTCCGAAATAGCAGGAGGCTCAATCGTAAATGTAGTATCCTTGTAAATTGCTTGTACAACATCTGATTGCATGAGTGATTCAACTTGATTAGCCGGTATCGTCATGGATACTCCATTATAGGAATTTTTGAAGGAATGATCGATTTGATAAGGCGCATCTACTATATTTAAACCCTTTCTAGTAGATGGAGCCGATCGTTGCATACTTTTATTTGCAGGAAAAATTTGTTTGAGATCATTTTTGAATGTGGTATGCTCTTGATCGATTTTACTTTGTGCTACATCTCTTGTTAATGATTTTCCCTCCAAAGCAGCATCAAGAACAGCTACTTGCTCTGGTTTTGATTTAAACTGAACGATTACAGAAATTTCTTTGTCTTCTTTTAGCTCTTTTTCATCAAACCCTAGTAATCCATATTGTTCCTTTGCTTCAGATTTGTGTAAGGCAGCTCGTTGTTCATCCGTTAAGGAGGCAAGAATTTTTTCTGAATTGCTTAGAGTAATGTTTTTTGTTTTTGCCGATGCATTTGTTAAACCAGTGTGCGTCGACGGAAGAATGAGTCCTAATGTTAATACTAAGGGGGTTGATTTTTTTACTGTTTGGCTAAGCCATCGTTGTTTTTTCTTTTTCATAGTTCTCCTCTTTTCAAAGTTTGATTAAAAAGTTCCGAAAAAAATTATTTCTTAATTTTCGAAAAATTTATATGATAATAATGTTAATAACTAGTCTAGTAGATTACAAAGGGGGTTTCTCAAAGGACTATTAACCTAGAATTCTCTTGGGAAATGTTTTAAAGTGATGTTGTACCACCTCATATTTTTAAAATAGGTTAGAAAAGTAACAATCTGTTTTGGGGTTTTCAGTATTTAAAAAGGAGATTGTAACGTACTGAGCGAAGTAGGGTACAGGATTTTAATATAAAGGGTTAATGTGAGTTTATTAACAGGAAGTTTTAGGATTATAATGAATTATATAACTTAATACATAGAAGATTTATCTTGGACTAAGGTGTATTAGCACTTATCTATCTTGGGAGCATGATTAAGAAATAAAAGATATTGTTCAGTATTTTATGAGGTAAATCAAGGGGAGGACATCATGATCCAAGGGAAAATTATTAAATTTTACCGTGAGCTTCAAGGATTAAGACAAGCAGATTTAGGGAACGAAATTTGTTCGAGTACTCATGTTAGTAAGATTGAACGCGGTATTACAGAAGTATCACAAGAAACAATTGAATTATTAGCACAAAGACTGAAGATTGATATGCAGGAAGAGATGAATACATATTTAAGCTTAGACTTATTATTAAAAGAATGGCATGATGCAATTGTTTTAAAACTAAACTCAAAAGCAACAAGCATAAAAACTAAGTTAGAAGGTATTATGCTTTTGAAGATTCCTGATTTTTATCGAGCATATACGTTAGTTTTAACACGATATTATTTATTAATTGGAGAAAGTACATTTGCTAAATCTTTGATTGAAGAGATGAACAGTTGGGATGAACTTTCGCCATACGACCAAAATATGCTATATCACATTAAAGGGAAATTTTATCTAGATTATCAAAATGAATACACTCTAGCGATTACTTATTTAAAGAAAATTAATTTTACTTATTACCATAATCCCGAATATTATTATGATTTAGCGTGCGCCTACATGTGTATGAACTCCCGTATACTAGCCTATCATTACGCTAATAAAGCACTTCAATTTTTTAGTAGCACAAATAGCTTTAATAGAATACTTGAAACAGAAATGCTTATGCTAATTCAAGTCGAGCAAGAAGAGATTTTTGATACAAAGGATTCCGGTTACCCAAGATTAATAGAAATGGCAGATAGCTTAGGATTAACCGACCAAAAAGCCAAATTACTTCATAATTATGCTTATCAACAATTTCGAAATGGGTGCTATGAAAAAGCATTTGAAAATTACAGTCAATCGTTGATTTTACGTGATGCTTCACATCCGCATTATATCGTGACATTAGAAGGATATTTAAATACTGCTACAAAGTTAGGCTTACAATCTCAAACTGAGTTACTAAATGTTGCACGGGAAGGACTTTCATTAGCAAAGAGCTTAGATGATACAATGTATTTACATTATTTTCAGTTACATATATTTAAAATTGAAGGTATAAAAGAAGAATATTATCGTTATTTAGAAGCAGAAGCCTATCCTTTTTTTAAGAAAATGGGCTATGGCCTTGCAACTGAAACCTATGAAATTAAGTTATTTGATTACTATTTAGAAAAAGGAGATATAGAACGAGCGAATCAGTTCACATTATCAATTGTAAATAGATTCCGTAAAAATAACGAGCTTGTATAAATGAATATATATAATCTATTAAAAGTCTTGTATGAAATTATAAGACTTTTTTTATATGAAATGAAAAGTAATAACCCCTCTTACCTACGAATAACCCCTTTTGATTACAGGTATTCGACTTACTTCGATTAATTTCTTTATAAATAATTGCTTTTTTAACCTCAATTTGTAACTAAAGTAGGATATATCATAAATTCAAAACCCCCATTGCTGCCAATTATGTAAGCTATTATGATAACTTTATAGTTATTTTTCTGAAAATTAAGAAAGTTATTTACTTCAATTTATTCACTTGAAATTAATAAGAAAGATGGTGCCGAATGAAGAACAAAAAACTCATAAAACAAACAGCAATTGTTTCGTTAGCTTTAGGTTTGATATTTCCTACAGCAAATCAACCTTTTAATAAACTGGCAAATGCTGCAGAAATAAATGCTGAAGAAGTACTTTCATCTCTAACTACTGAACAAAGAGATGCTTTACAAAAAATAGAATTGAATGAGCGCTCTGGGTTAATCGGTTTTAAACAGGATGAATTAAAAAAAGACAATGAAACTTCTGTAATCGTCCAATTCCAATCTAAACCTTCTAAAGTTGCGTTGATTGATGCTGAAGTTACTGGTAAAAAACTAACAAAAGTACAAGCAGATGAGCGAGTTGAACATGATCATGAACAGTTTAAAAAAGATATCCAATCCTTTTTTTCTACCTCAAAAAATAGAAAAATAAATCATAAAGTCACATCAAATTTTCGTACCGTTTTTAATGGTGTAGCAATAAAATTACCAGCTAATCAAATTAAGCAGTTGTTAACTTCTAAAGCCGTTAAAGCTGTTTATAAGGATGTAGCATTCAAAGTAGATCCTATCAATAATGCAGAATACGAAAATACAACTAATAGTGGAAACACTTCGGTTGAAAGCCTTTCTTATTTGAAAATTGATAAATTACATAAAGAAGGAATTACTGGAAAAGGCATTAAAGTGGGAGTACTAGATACAGGTATTGATTATAACCATCCTGATTTAAAGGAAGTATACAAAGGTGGTTACGATATTGTTGATCAAGATAATGATCCTATGGAGACAACCTATAAAGAATGGCAGCTGTCAGGCTATCCAGAAATGAATGGTTCTACCTATTACACTTCACATGGAACACATGTAGCCGGTACGATAGCTGGTCAAGCAATAAATGAAAAAATTACAGTCGAAGGTATTGCACCTGATGTAGATTTATATTCATACCGTGTACTCGGACCTTATGGATCAGGTTCTTCAGAAGCTGTTATTGAGGGAATTGAAAGAGCAGTCCAAGATGGAATGGATATCATTAACTTATCATTAGGGGCATCGGTAAATGATCCTTATTTTCCAACAAGCACAGCAATAAATTATGCGGTACTAAATGGAGTTACTGCAGTCGTAGCTGCGGGGAATGATGGGCCGAATGCATACACATTAGGCTCACCTGGATCTGCTGCACTTGCATTAACCGTTGGTGCAAGTGATGTACCAATCCAAGAATCTATTTTGAATGGGAAAATAGGAGATGAACAGCCTATTGAATTAATTGGGATGGCACGCCACTATGATGATCATTTTAAAAATCTAGTTAGTAAATCCTATGAAATTGTAGATGTTGGGTTGGGGTATGCTAGCGATTTTGAAGGAAAAGATTTAAATGGAAAAATTGCGCTTATAACTCGTGGTGATATTTCATTTGATGAAAAAATAATGAATGCTAAAGAAAATGGTGCGATAGGAGCACTTATTACGAATAATATAGAAGGAAAAATTGGTGTAAATCTTGGAGAATCTGTTAACTATATTCCATCCTTTTCATTATCAAAAAATGATGGTGAAAAAGTTAAATCCAAGTTAGAGACTGGTGAAGATACAATTAGTTTCTCAAATTATTCCGAAAGAAAGACTGAAGGCGATCACTTAGCTGACTTTAGTTCAAGAGGTCCTGCAAGACAGACTTTTGATATGAAGCCCGAAATAACTGCTCCTGGAGTAAGTGTTCTTTCAACTGTTCCTTCGTATATGATTAATCCAGACAATCAAGATGAATATCAATATGCTTATTCAAGATACTCAGGAACATCAATGGCTACTCCTTTTACAGCTGGTGTTGCTGCTTTAATGCTTCAAGTAAATCCGAAATTACAACCTAAAGACATAAAGACAATTTTGATGAATACTGCTGATCCACTAAACGGTGATTATAGTGTTTTTGAAGTAGGTGCTGGTAGAGTAGATCCTTATCAAGCGATCTATAGCGATCTAAGTCTTAATATAAAGGATCAAACCTATGTCCCAGGCGCAGAGCGTTTAATGAGAATAAAAGAATTCACTGGTGGACTTAGCTTCGATAATCACTATGAAAATGGCAGAATTAATGTTTCAAAATCAATTAGAATCGAAAACAATAAAAATGTAAAAAAATCATTTACGGTATCAATTAGCGAAAATAAAGGGTCAAACAGTATAAAAGAAAATGGAGTAGAGTTAAGTATTCCTAATAAAATAGATATCAATGGCAATGGCTCAAAAACAATAAATGTAAGAATGATTGTTCCTAAAGAGGCAAAAAAGGGAATTTATGAAGGATATATTACATTCACTAATAACGCAAATTCATCTGAAACATATAGAATTCCATATAGCTTACGAACTTCTGATGAAGGATTTAATAGTATTAAGATATTAAACCCATCTTATTCTCCAGACCAATTAAACCAAGGTGGATGGGATTTTATGCGAGCACAATGGATTTACACAAGATTTAACTTACAGTCTCCTATGAACAACATGGATATTGTCCTACAAGATGCAAAAACAGGAAAAGATCTTGGTCTCGTTGGAACGGTTGATTTAACATCTGCATATGACAATGTTGACTATAATTTAATCGCATTTAACGGACAATATTATAAATTTACTGGAAACTCAAAACAACCAATCACAGAAGAAACAAGTGATATTCAACCAGGGCAGTATAAATTGAAATTCATTGGTACTAGTATTTCTGGTAAAGAATTCATAGAAACGGAAGATTTCTTTATTGATTTGGATACACCTTCATTTAAAAGTTCACTTGATGGTGCATCGCCATTTATAGAGTATCAACCTGGTCAAAAAACATATCCATTTGATATTCAGATTCAAGATTCAAAAGTTGATGAATTGAAAAGTCACGGAATAACGATCGACCAATCATCGAATTGGCTAGTTTATTATTATGGTGAGTGGGCCTTCCCATCTTCACCAATTCCAATGGATACTGAAGGGAAATACCATGATGACATCGTATTGGACGAAAGCTTAAATGTGCTACCACTTCGTTTCGATGGTTATGATAATGCTGGGAACGTAGAATCTAAGCAGTATTATTTTATGAAAGAAGGCACCCCAGTTACTTATGCAAAAAGTGATATAGTTACAGCAATCGCTGGAGAAACAATTAAAGCTAATATTCATTTAGATAACTTAGACGATATCAAAAACGTAACTTGGACATTTGGTGATTATTACGGAATGAAAAGCGTTCAACTAGTCGATGCAAAACTTACTGAGGATTATGAAAGTAAGGCTGCAATTGAGGTTAAAGGTGATGAAGTGATTGTCAACTTTAACAAACCTAGTGGACATTTTGACCACTCTAAAGTTGTAGAGGTCACATTAAAAATTCAAGAGAAAGAATTTTACACAGGTGGTAACATAAATCCAACAGTAAAAGTAACAGACACTAGTAATACAAACATAGAAGTATTAAACGGTGGATATAGTTTTAAGGTTTTCCCGAAACTATCAAGAGTTAACGGGAGTGTAACTCCACAAGGATTTTATGAAGGCGACCCTGATAACGGTGGTTATCCTGGTACACGAGATTGGGATAAAGTTGGAGCAATCGTAAACATTTATGACTCAAAAGGAACAAAATATAATGCCCAAATTGATGCTTATGGAAGATATAGTTTTAATAACATTCCGCTAAGTAAAGATTTATTTACGATTGAATTTAATGTACCAGGTCACTTTTTAACCAAGATTAGAACGAATATTGGTTATGAATATAATGGGAAATTATATGCAAAAAATCAATATGTTACTGCACCGGAGCTGAAAGCTGGTGACGTAAACCAAGATCAAGTAATCGATATAATGGATGCTTTGGCTATCCAGTCAAATTGGGGTACTAGTAAACGAAGTACAGATATAAATTTTGACGGTACTGTAAATGCAAATGATATGAAATTTGTACAGAAAAACTTTTTACAACAAAATAAGTCAGTTGACAATGCACCTAAACCGATTAATAAATACAAAGGAAAATCATTGGAAGATGTATTAAAAGAAATGGGAATGTTACTTTGATTCTAACCTTATCTATTTTGCAGTTAAAAAAACAAAGCCGCCAATTGGCGGCTTTGTTTTTTTATTGATTTTTTACATTCTCGCAGACTCTTTTAAAGCTACGTTTGTAGACTGAACTTCAGTAGCCTTTTGTTTGCGTTTGATAAAGAAGGATAGTAATAAACTCACTATTCCTATTATCAGAATCACAAAGTATGCGTCATTAATTCCTTGAATAGCAGCTTCCATAATCATATGCTGTTGAGTTTCTCCTGGAGCTCCTCCAGCCGAAATTAGGTCTTTCAGATGATCCTTTGTACTATTTGTCATGACAGTTACTAATAGCGCAGTACCTACAGCCCCAGCTACTTGTCTTATAGTGTTTGAAATAGCTGTTCCGTGTGCATTTAGGCTTTGTGGCAGTTGATTTAAGCCAGCAGTCTGTAAAGGCATGAGGAATAGAGCCATCCCGATTCGACGAAGTGTCGACATTAAAATTAGAAAAGTATAACTAGTTGAGTCGGTCAAATCAATAAAGCCATAAGTTGAGACGATAATAATCGCAATACCGATAATTGTAAGCCATTTTGCCCCAAATCGGTCGAATAGCTTACCAACTATTGGACTTAATAATCCCATTAGAAGTGCTCCCGGAAACATAAGTAACCCAGACTCTAGTGCAGTAAAACCACGCACATTTTGAAGATACAGTGGAAGTAGCATCATATCTGCATACATCATCATAGTGACACCAATATTTATAATGGTAGTCAAGGTAAACATATTAAATTTAAAAGCACGTAAATCCAGTAGTGGATTTTGAGAGACTAGCTGACGCCAAGTGAATAGTACCAATGAAATGACTCCGACAATTAGAGAAATAACAACCTCTTTACTTGACCAACCGGCATTTCCAGCTTGGCTAAATCCATACATTAAAGTACCAAATCCAATTGTTGAAAGGATTACACTAATAAAGTCCACCTTGGATTGGACAGTTTCTGAAACATTTCTCAGATAAATAAAACCACAAAGAATAACAATAATAGCAAACGGAATCATACCGTAAAACATTGCTTGCCAAGGGAATGTTTCAAGCACATAACCAGTTAGAGTTGGTCCAATTGCAGGGGCAAAAATGATTGCTAGCCCGACCATACCCATGGCGGATCCTCGCTTCTCAGCAGGGAAGATTGATAAAACAACATTCATGAGCAGCGGCATGATGATTCCAGCACCAGCTGCTTGAATTAAACGCCCAGTTAGTAATACTGGAAAATTTGTTGCAACTGCTGAAACAATCGTTCCAACAAGAAAAATAATCATCGAACTTTGGAATAATTGACGAGTGGTAAATCTCTGCATTAAGTATGCTGTGATAGGAATTAATACCCCATTTACCAACATATAACCCGTTGTAAGCCACTGGGCTGTTGAAGCTTTAATGTCAAAATCATTCATTAATTCTGGAATGGCAACACTCATGATTGTCTGATTAAACGTTGCAAGGAAAGCACCTATGATCATAACAAACATGATGGGACCTTTTTTGATAGAGTGATTAATCGTTGCACTCGTATTCAATTCATTCATCCTCCCATGTCTATCTTAGATAGATTTAATTTACAGTGTGTTGTATAATTAACATTGTATAAATGAGATTATAATGACAATTAAACGTGATGACAATCTACAAAAAAAGTTGAAATGTAAATTACTTTACACAAATGAGTTCTATGTTGTTTATCAGTGGAAAATACGACGTTACACATTGAAATGTAGCATTGCAAGTGGTAAGAAAGGAATGAAGAGATATGATCGAGAATAAAAAGACTCCCATAGATCCTCGTATACTGCGAACTCGACAATTAATTAAAAATGCCCTTGTTGAGTTACTTGGTGAAATGGATATAAAAAAAATAACAGTTAATCGATTAGCAGAGCGAGCAACCATCAATCGAGTTACCTTTTATTTACACTATCGCGATATTCCTGATATGTTGGAAAAGATGGCAGACGAAATGATTGAGGAATTTTCAATCGTTATTAACAATACGCCTGCGGAGGGACATGCATCGCCAGGAGGAGGGAACTGGAAAATACTCGAAAACATACTTGAGCATATCGCTAAAAACGGGAATTTTTATAAGATCATCCTTTCCTCAAAGCAAATCCCGATTTTTAGAGACCGTTTATTGACGTTCTTAAAGGACATGATCGTTACAAAGATTGATGAAAGTAAAAGTCATCCATATCTACTAGCCCAAGGTATTAAAGTAGACATTTTGATTTGGTACAATTCCTCAGCTTTAATTGGTACGATCATTTCTTGGCTCCAAAATGACATGCCCTACACTCCAGCGTTTTTAACCCAGCAATTTTCTTTACTTCACCTTAGGGGACTGAATAGAGAAAGTTAATATCGAAACTGTAAATTTGACTAGAACTTTCTTTTTTAAGATAAAACAACAAGATTTATCTGATAAAACTATCAAAGAAGGAAGTTAGTCAATTTCCACTTCAGGATACTCGCTTTCCGTGGGGCGTGCACTGAGCCTCCTCGGCGCAATGCGCCTGTGGGGTCTCAGCTGTCCCGCTACTCCCACAGGAGTCGAGTACCTTCCGCTCCAATCGACTTCTAGAAAAACTATCTTTTTTAAGAGAGGATCAAAATAATCAGATAGAAAAATCATTTTCTTAGACTATTTACAATATTCTTTGCTGCCAATTATTTATGTGAATCGGTTTGCACTTCTGAGCACATACCTCAATCATGTTATTTTCTAATGTGATTTCCTTTTTTAACTTAATGATATTCACCTAAAAATAATACAGGGCATACAATAATTGGGCACAGAAATATGGATGTATTTTATAAGAGGAAGTGATTAACATTTACTCATCTGTAAACTCAATTCCAAGAAATATGGGATATTCTTATTCAAACCCTCAATATCAAAGAGTTTATCCGACTCGTCATAACAATAGTATAAATAACTCAATTAGAGTAACTGGAAAGGGAGAAGTTACTGTAAAGCCTAATCAGGCATCTCTATTAGTAGGTGTTATAAACGATGATATGAAAGTACAAAATGCGCAACAACAGAATGCAGTCATTTCTAATCAAATCATCGATGCACTAAAAAACATTGGGATCAATCAAGAGGATATTGAAACTTATTCATATTCAATTGACCGGATCGTTGATTTTCAAGATTCCCAAGAAATATTTCGTGGATATCGTGTCAGCCATATATTCAAGGTTATTGTTAAAGATATCGCCAGTGTAGGAAAAGTGATTGATGTTGCAACAGAAAATGGGGCAAATGTTGTGAGGAATGTATCTTTTGAAGTTTCAGATCCAGAACCTTACTATGTAGAGGCCTTGCAAAAAGCTACTTTAAATGCAAAAAGTAAAGCGGAAAGCATCGCCAAATCACTAGGCTTAACAATCAATAGCATTCCGGAATGGATAGTTGAAGAAACTGTTCAATTACTAAGACCACAATACTCAATGCAAACAGCTGTATTGAGTGCATCGACGACTCCAATTCAGGAAGGTCAAATCAAAATTTCTGCATCGGTTCAAGCATTGTTTAATTATATAAGTTTCTAATGGTAAAAAGAGAAAAGGGTAAGGATGAACGTAGTTATCCTAACCTTTTCCTTTTTATTGTGGATATTTATATTGTTAAAAAGAAGGAAACACTTCGAAAAAAGAGAACTCAATTTGAATATGGAACGACTTGAGCTAGCTTCTATTAATGTAAGATCGTTCCTCATCAAAAACATTTATGACGTTTTTATTTCTTAAACAAATATATATAGAAAAGGCTTTACCAGTTAAAAGAGTGGACAAGTATGAACATAATAGGGGGGAAGAAATGTACAAGAAGCTAGGAATCGCAATTATTCATGGAATGGGGAATCAGAAGCAGGACTTCGCTGATGAAATGGTCGTCTTGATTAAGAATAAATTCGCTCGAAAATTAGAATATATCGTATCAGACCCTTCCTCCTATCTAGTATTTCAACCAATACAATGGTCATCCGTCTTTGAGGAAAGGGAAGAGAAATTGTATAAAAGTGTTGTTTTGGCGAACGATCTAGATTTTAAAGGACTAAGAAAGTTTACTATACAATATGTAGGAGATGTTATTGCATACCAACAAGTAGAAACTTCTAGACAAAACTATGAAAGAGTACATGAATTAATCGGTAAACATTTAAATACTATCTCAACTAAAGCTGGAGATGATGTCCCTTTATGTGTTGTTTCACATAGCTTAGGTTCAGTTATTGCAAGTAATTATTTCTATGATCTGCAATTTAAAAGAAATAGTGTATCGAGCATTGTTAATGAATCCTCACCCTTGGAGAAAGGACATACATTAACCTTATTTTATTCTTTGGGAACCGCGCTTCCGCTTTGGAGTTTACGTTATCATAATTTTAACCGCCCAATTAATATTCCATCAAGAGAGCTTCAACAATACTATCCTGGCTTGAAGGGTGAGTGGATCAATTTTTATGATAAAGATGATGTTTTAGGATTTCCTTTAAGAGACGTCGATCAAACTTATCATGACGCTGTTACTGAAGATAGAGAAGTTAATATTGGTGGTCTATTGACTAGTTGGAATCCATTCTGCCATACAGGATATTTTAAAGATATGGTTGTTATTGAAGAAATTGTAGATGGACTAGTTCGAGTCTGGAAACAAGTTAATCATATAGAGAAGAATTGATATACCATATAAAACATGCCATTTTTCAAAAGAAAACATATTAATTTTGGTGATGGGTTCGGTTCAGATGGAGAAAACTATAAATAGTAGTTACTTGGAGATGTAGTTCGCATCTCCTTTTTTGTATTGTTGTCTCATTTTATATAAGATTTTTCAGTCTTGTTTTTATTGATTGAACCCATTTAGCAGACACATTTACAAGAATATGTATAGTAAACAACACATCTAACAAATTTGATTATTGAACAGAAAAGGATACAATTGTAAAATTTGTAATGTAATAAAAAAGGGGTTTTTCTTTTTTTTTTGCAAAAAAAGTGGGAAAATTTGTAAAAAAACTACAATTCCTCTGAGATAACGTCGATTCTAATAACAATGTGCTTTTTGTATATAAAAGAAAATTTTCGAGAAGAGCATAAAAAAAGAAAATGAGAATATCATTAACTTGGAATTTACTAGTTTAATAACGAAAAGCAATAATTAATACGAATTTGGCGAAGGGAGAACCTAAATGAAATTGCATTATTGCGAGTGGATATCATTTCATCAATTACAACATTTCGTACGGATACATGAAAACTTAGGTGTTCTGATCGCTTTCCTGATACCATTTGTGGATTCTTTTTTGGGAATTATTCCACTTGGAGCAATATGCGCCACTAACGTTAATGTTTTTGGGTTTTGGACGGGATTATTAGCAACTTACTTTGGTAGTGTATTAGGTACTACGGGAATGTACTTCTTATTAAAAAAAACTGGTGCTAAATGGATTCACCGGTTTATCCCTCAGAAAAAGAAAGATTCTGGCATGGGATGGTTGAATAATAGTGGATTTGGTCCAGTATTCCTCTGGTTTTGTATCCCATTTTGTCCATCTTTTATCACTAATATTTTTGCATCGATGTCTAAAATCAAACCAATTTTCTATATATCTGGTTTTACTATGGGTAAACTTGTTGCATTGTTGCTCATTAGTTTCATTGGGCAAGACTTAGATGATTTCATTGAAGAACCTATGGAAACAATTTTAGTTTTGATTGCAATTTTAATTCTTTGGTTTGTTGGTAAAAAGGTTGAAAAGAAATATATGACGCAGCGGGCTAATAATGAGTAAAATGTTAATTTTCATCCAATCATACTCTAAAAATAATTAGCAAAATAAAGACATTGCCCTTTGAGCAATGTCTTTTTCGTTTGATAAAAAGTGTTCTTTTTTAGTTCTTCTCTGGAAAATGAAACCAGCTAATTGCCATAAGTATTTATTTCTCATCTATATTTAAAGGTAGTGTGGTAGAACATTTAATTTCTCTTAAAGCTAAGCTAGTTTGAATTCTAGTGATACCCAGTTTGTTTAGTTTTCGGACAAAGCTCTCCAACCCTTTTCGATCTTTATTGGCGACTTTTAATAAATAGTCATACTCTCCAGTTAATAAGTGGCACTCCAATACTTCGGGCATCGCTTCTAATGTTTTCTCTAGTACTGCTAATTCATCTGCTTGGTGGATATTTGTGTTAATAAAAATAAAACAAAGTAAATCAAAGCCAAGCTTTTCTTGATTTAATATAGAGACTTGCCGTTTTATATAACCTTCACTTTCTAGTCTCTTTACTCTTGCATGTGTAGCAGGTGGAGACAAATTAACATACTTTGCTAGTTCAGTATTACTAGTTTGAGCTTCCGTTTGTAGCTTATCCAATATTTTTAAATCCACTTCGTCTAACACTTTACTTTGGAAAGTTTCCACCTTCATCAACTCCATTTCAATTATTCTGTCATCGACTCGATTTTCACACAGGAAACTAATTATATTCAATAATATCATATTTATACTTTATTATATTTTGAATTTTTATCATTACACAAAATATTTCAAGTGTGATGATAAAATTATGTAAAGATGATAACTAAGTGATTATGTTTCATAGAGGTTATAGGAATTATAGATAAAGAAATTGAGTGGAGGAATGGGATGTGCCGATATTTTATATGTTCTTGTTATTATTAACTAGTTTAATATGGGGAGGAAATTTTGTAGTTGGAAAAACACTCGTTGGTCATGCTTCTCCTATGACCTTAACAACTTTAAGATGGGCTATTGCAATTTTGTTTCTTTTTCCATTGGTATTGTGGAAAGAAAAGAAGTTTTTTCCTCCGCGTAAAGCCATTCTTCCATTAATTATGATGGGAATTACAGGTGTCGCACTTTTTAATCTTTTTCAATTTTGGGCATTGGAACATACTTCTGCTACAAATGTAGGGTTGATCTCGACTTTAAATGCAATCTCAATCGCCATTTTTTCATCCGTATTTTTAAAAGAGAGATTAAATGTATTCCAACTATTTTCTATGCTTTTATCGTTTTTAGGAGTAGTGCTTGTTCTGACAAAAGGCGATATGAATCTATTATTTACAATGAAGTTTAATCTAGGTGATGTGTTTATGCTCATCGCTGTGTGTATTTGGGGATTATACTCAGTTTGCAGTAGATGGGCGACTAAGACCGTATCACCAGTAATGGCTACTTTTTATTCAGGGGTATTTGGATTGATCATTCTTATTCCTTTTAATCTTACTGATTTTACAATTTCAAAAGTTGATACTGCATTTGTTGTATCCATTCTATATACAGGTGTAATCTCTACAGTCCTGTGTATGATTTTTTGGAATATTGGTGTTCAAAAAATAGGTGCAATCACAGCGGGTATTTTTTTAAACTTCAATCCAATTTTCACGACCATTTTAGCGTTTATCATATTAGATGAAAAACTGTCCTGGATTCAGGGGATTGGGAGTGTTATCGTAATTATAGGATGTTATTTATTCACATACTTTAAAACTCATAGGATTTTAAAAAATAAAATTGTTTTAAAGGATGCAGTGTCATAAACCGAAATGAGTTATTTATGGTATTAGAGGATGAATGATTACTAGATTTTAAGGGAAAAACCGCAATTTTAAAGCCTAATGAAACTTTATAAATCCCAGCAGGAGTTATTTCAAGAGCAAAGCAAACCACTTTCAATTTTGGTTTTGAAGATAAAAAGCTGACACAGTAATAGTAGAATAGTTCTCTAAATTACTGGATATAAATGATTGTAGATTAAGGTATTAACGGTTACAAAAGGTGATGGCATGATACATACTTACTTAGGTGAATCAATTAGTTTTGAGATCAATTTCAAAAAGCGTAAATCAATAGGGCTTTATATAGATATTTATGGGAACGTTGAAGTTCGTGCGCCAAAAGGGACAACAGAAGAGAGCATCATTAAAATAATAGAAGAAAAATGGGCATGGATTTTAGAAAGTTCAAATGAGATGAAGGACCGTTTCGAAGGTCCTCAAAAGAAAGAATATGAGTACGGTGAAAAGTTTCTTTATTTAGGTAATAGCTATCCAATTCAAATTTTTCTAGACGAAACCGAGGGTCAAGACTACGTTAAATTTGAAGAAGGCACGTTACGAATATTTGTGAAGGAAATTGAAGATGAAAAAATTAAGCAAGCTCTGAAACGATTTTATTATCAGCAGTGTAAATCATTAGTAGAAAGTGGAATCAAGTTTTATCAAAGTAACTTTAAAGTAAAACCAACTGCTATTCGTATCACTGATAGTAAAAAAAATTGGGGCACATGTGATTCAAATCGCCAATTAACATTTAATTGGAGACTTGCTATGGCGCCACAAAATGTGATTGAATATGTAATCGTTCATGAAATGTGCCATATGGTTCATAAGAATCACGACAGATCTTTTTGGAGACTTGTGGGTAAAATAATACCGGATTATAAGGATCGTGAATATTGGCTAGCGATCTCAAATTGGAAAATGACTGTATAGCGTCTATTTACAAATAAATGGAAAAGTGAGATAATATAAAAAATTTCGAGGAGGGAAGTAAGTTTATGGAACCAACAAATTGCTAATATTAATTATTTAAAAATTAATATGAATTTTGTAATGAGTGAAAATTACCCTGATTATATAGGTTTATTTGTTATGCTCTTTATGGAATTAAGGCAATTTAGAAGGTAACTTACTTACTAAAATTGAGATTATAATTTTTATGGGATATTTCTATAACGAAATTTCTAATCAGGACGATCATAAGCCTGGTCTATAGTATATGGCATCAGTATGTGCTTTTTTACGCACGTGATATGCTAAAAATACTGTGGAAAATTATATTCAAATGAATTTTAAGACTGTAAGAAGAATCATCTTCTTATGGTCTTTTTTGCTTTGAAAATTAAATAGTAATGAAGTTCTTCTTTACCCTGTCCATAAAATGCGTAACAAGATTATGGATGAAAGAAGGAATTTTGTATGTTTGAATTAAAATTAAATGGAATTAAAAAATATATGGACGCTACACTTGTTCTAAAGAATATAAGTTTTGAAGCCTATGAAGGAGATAAAATCGGAATTGTAGGGGTAAATGGAAGTGGTAAAAGTACAATTCTGAAATTAATCGCAGGAATTGAACCGATGCATTACTATCCCGGATACCCTCAAACTTCGAGTTACGGATATGATGAAGGATTAATAAACATGTCTAGGGGCGCAACATGTGCTTATCTTGAACAAATGCCGGTTTATCCTCAAGGTTTAAAAGTAATTGATGTATTGAACTTAGCATTTGAGGAAATTGATTCAATTGAGTTACAAATGCGAGAATTGGAAGAAAAGATGAGGAATTTGGAAGACATAGCTTTGGAAAAAGCTTTAAAAAAATATAGTGACTTAGTGCAGCTATTTGAGGTTAAGGGCGGATACGATCGAGAAGAAAAATTAAGCAAGGTTTGTACCGGTTTGAAATTCGGCGAAAGCTTTTTAAATAAACATTTTGATTTATTAAGTGGTGGAGAAAAAACGACAGTGGTCCTTGGAAAGCTACTAATAAATGTTCCTGATATTTTATTGCTCGATGAACCAACAAATCATTTGGATATGGATTCAATCGAATGGCTTGAGGGGTATTTAAAGAACTATAAAGGAATTGTACTGATCGTTTCGCATGATCGATATTTTCTTGATAATGTAGTCAATAAAATTGTAGAAGTCGAGGACATGGAAGCCATTTCGTATAAGGGGAATTATTCATCCTTTGTAAGTCAAAAAGAGGAAAATATGAGGATACAATTTGAGCATTTTAGAGAACAGCAAAAAAAGATTAACGCCATGGAAAAGACTGTAACTGATTTAAGAGACTGGGCCATGAGAGCCGATAATAATAAGTTCTTTAAAAGAGCTGCTAGTATCCAAAAGAAACTCGAAAAAATCGACAGGATTGATAAACCGGTTTTTGAAAAGAAAAATATGAAATTAGATTTTAAAGCAACAGATCGATCTGGAAAGGAGACAATAAAAGCAATAGGGTTATCAAAAAGCTATGAGGATAAAGTCATCTTTAAGGATACAAACTTAATGATCCAATTTGGCGAAAGAGTTGGACTCATTGGATCAAATGGCAGTGGAAAAACAACATTTTTACGGATGCTACTAGGTGAAGAGCAACCTGACACTGGTGTTGTGGAGTTAGGTGCGAATGTGAAGGTGGCGTATTTACCACAGAAGATAACATTTGAAAATGAAGAATTCACCGTACTTGAATGCTTTCGAGAAGATATCTCAATAGTCGAAGGAAAAGCACGAGAGTATCTATCAAAATTCATGTTCTTTAAGAAAAGTGTTTTCAAGAAAGTAAAGAATTTATCTGGCGGTGAAAGAATTAGGTTAAAGCTTGCAATGCTGCTCTTTCAGGATATAAATCTATTAATACTTGATGAACCTACCAATCACCTTGACATAGAATCAATCGAAACATTTGAAGAAGCACTTGAAGAGTTCAAAGGAACGATATTTTTTATTTCACATGATCGTTACTTTATAAACAAAGTTGGTGACCGGGTGATCGCTGTTGAGAACAATTCTTTTAAAAGTTATCTTGGAAACTACGATGATTATAGAAATGAAAAAGAACAATTATTACAGCAGGTTCAAGAGACAAAAGAGTCACTAAAACATAATGAAAAAAACAAGAAGCCCACAAATCACCATAAACCAATTAAAAATGAAGTAGTCGAGGCTAAAGCTTTAGCTAAAATTGAAAGTCTTGAAACGAAAATTAAAGAATTAGATTTAGCTATGTTAGCTGAGCAAATGGATTATGAGGAGCTTAATAAGCTATTTTGTAGAAGACAGGATTTAAATAATGAATTAGAATTAATGATGAATTTATGGTTGAATAGTCAAGTTAATGAAAGGTGAAATGTTGAATTAAAAAGTCCTAGAACCTTGATATAGTCATAATGAAAAGCTTAGAGGAATATCCTCTAGGCTTCGATTTTGATTCTAATATCACATGATCGAGTGTTTTTTGATCGTGTAGCAGATCATGTTTATGTGATGGAACATCAATAAAATGTACCAATTAACCGAAATAAGGAGGAAAAATTTATGTTAATCGATTGGGAAAGTTTCAACTATCTACCGGTAATTATTGGTGGAATTGTGTATATGATGTATGGTGGAATTTATTACTCAGTAGTGTTATCAAATAAAAAGAAGAACAATCAGAAGGATATTTTAGCAAATCAAAGTAATGGTTCATTTAAATATATTTACTCTGTTATCATTGCATTTTTCATTTCGTTTTTATTAGCAATTTTGATTCAATCAACTGGTTCTGAAAATGTATTAGTTGGATTAGGTATCGGATTTATTGTCGGTTTAATGATTACATTAGTCTATGTTAAAAATTCACTATTTGGATTGATGTCTAAAAAAGCATTATCGGTGGCAATTGGAGATCATCTAGTCATTTTTACACTACTAGGTTTGATTCAAGGATTTTTTATGTAGTAAGAATAATTTTAAGTGATTACTTAAGAGGTGTTTCATATTGAAACACTTCTTTTTGTTTTAGTGCAGTAAATTATTTATTCCAAGAAAAAATAAAGAAATAATTGATGAATTCGTATTCATAAGTGCTTGGAATGTGTTATATTGATACGTATAATAAATTTCCTGACAGAAATTTTTGGTCCAATTTTAACATTGAATAAGCGAGAGAACATCATTCTGGTGATCTCTTTTTTCTGTAATTATTCGTTATATAGAAAGAAGTGGAGAAGTTGAAAAAGCAACATATTTATCTCATCCTATTTTGTATTATGGTGGTATGGGGATTAAATGTTATTGCCACAAAGATTTTGGTAGCAAATTATATGCCAGTTACGATGACAGCATGTCGTGTTTTTACAGCTGGAATCAGTGTGTTTATTATTCTATTTTTCTTCAAAAAAGTTCGTAAACTTACAAAAAAGGAGTTTAAATACGTCTTTTTTGCAATGTTGCTTAATGTAGTTGCTCATCATTATTTTTTATCGATTGGGCTATCTCAAACTTCAGCTTCTAACGGAGGGCTTATTCTTGGAATGGGTCCGCTATTAACAGCGTTATTATCTGTTTTCTTTTTAGGTAGTGTATTAACTTTCGTTAGGATTTTAGGTGTGCTTTTCGGATTTGCTGGTGTTGCATTTATTGTTTTACAAAGCGGCGGAGGCTTCCATGGCGTATCTCACGGAGATTTCTATGTATTCCTAGCAATTTTGGCTCAAGCTGCAAGCTTTGTTTTAATTAAAAAGGTATCTAGTACATTGGATCCGCGCTTAATGACAGGCTATATGCTTGTGATGGGATCGATTATCTTATTTGGAATTAGTCAAATTGTTGAACCGAATGGTATGGCAAGCATGTTCCATCATTCAACTGGTATGTGGGCAGTTTTCTTTTCATCTGCAATTATTGCAACTGCCATTGGTCATATGCTTTATAATTATGCACTTGGTGAAGTTGGAACGACTGAAGCATCTGTCTTTATAAACTTAAATCCGTTCTTTTCTTTAATTGGTGCAGCGCTCTTTTTAGGTGAGAAAATTGTGGTAACGCAAGTCATTGGATTTGTCTTAATTTTAATTGGCGTTGTGTTTGGTTCAGGAGCATTCGAAGAAATTTCGCGTAAAATGAAAAGAGATCAACAGATGCATGTATAAAAGGATATAAAATAAATTAGTAAAAGAGAAATCATTTTTATGATTTCTCTTTTTTTTGCTTTTTAATCACTGTTACTTATTGTTTTTATTGCAATAAGTTAATGGAATAAAAAATTATTTTTAATTTGTCCTAATATTTTGAAAAGTGAATATATATTTATTGAGATTAATTTCTAAATAGAGAGGGGTCATTTAAAACCTAGTTATTTTGCTAGGAATAGAAAGAGAATGATAATTTGGCTACTTTTTGAAAGCGTTTTCTAATGTGCGGAAAAGGGGGGATTGAATGAACATATTATTATGTTGTGCAGCTGGGATGTCAACGAGTTTGTTGGTTACCAAAATGGAGGCTGCTGCTAAATTAGAAGGAATTGAAGCTAAGATTTGGGCGGTTAGTGCAAATGAAGTGAAAAATCACCTAGATGATGCGGATGTCCTACTAGTAGGGCCACAAGTTCGTTACTTACTTCCTCAATTAAAAAAGACCGGTGAGGAAAAAGGAATTCCAGTAGATGCCATTAATCCCGTTCATTATGGGATGTGTAATGGTGCGGAGGTTTTAAAATTTGCAAAGAATCTAATAGGTTCATAATTCAATATAGGGGTGATTAGTGTGGCCAAATTTACGCAAATGTTAGAAGAGAAGGTAATGCCAGTTGCTGGCAAAATTGCGGGTCAAAAACACTTACAAGCTTTACGTGATGGATTAATTTTAACGATGCCTCTCATTATTGTTGGATCTATTTTCTTAATTTTAGGCTTTATTCCAATAGATAGTTATCCACAATTTATGGCTGATACATTTGGTGCTGATTGGTTAACGAAGCTACTTTATCCAGTAAATGCTACGTTTGATATTATGGCTCTAATTGCAGGGTTTGGGATTGCTTACCGACTCGCGGAACATTATAAGGTGGATCCGTTAAATGCGGGTGCAGTTTCAGTTGCAGCATTCATTCTTTCAACTCCTTATTTTACATTGTTTACGCCAGAAGGAGCAGATGCTGCTATTCAAGTTGGTGGCGTATTACCGATGGCGTTTTTAGGTAGTAAAGGATTATTCGTTGCCATTATTATTGCATTATTTTCTACTGAAATTTATCGCTGGGTTATCCAAAAAAATATTGTTATTAAAATGCCAGATGGTGTACCACCAAGTGTAAGTAAATCATTTGTGGCATTATTCCCAGCATTTTTAGTCATCCTTGTTGTATGGGTTATTCGATTATTGATTGAAAAAACTTCATTCGAAACTTTACACAATGTCGTCGGAAAGCTTTTACAAGAGCCGCTAGGTGCGCTAGGTGGGACTTTAGTTGGTGGATTAATTGCTGTTCTGTTAATTCAACTTTTATGGTCAACGGGCTTACATGGTGCAAGTATTGTAGGTGGAGTTATGGGGCCGATTTGGTTAGCAGCAACTGATGCAAACCGTTTAGCTCTACAAGCTGGTAAAGAAATGCCGGAAGTAATTACTCAACAGTTTATTGATATCTTTATTTATATGGGTGGATCTGGCGCGACATTTGCATTTGCCATCATGATGTTACTATTTGCTCGAAGCCAGCACGCCAAGCAATTAGGTAGGCTATCAATTGGACCAGGTATCTTCAACATTAATGAACCAATTACCTTTGGTGCGCCTGTTGTAATGAATCCATTGTTATTAATGCCATTTATTTTAGCACCATTGGCATTGGTTGTTACAACTTATATCGGTATGACTACAGGCTTTGCGCCAAAAACTTCAGGAATTGCTATCCCATGGACTACTCCTCCTATTATTGGTGGATACCTTGCAACTGGTGGTAACTGGAGAGGTGCTGCAATGCAATTAATTAACCTTGCTGTTTCATTCGCAATTTACTACCCATTCTTTAAAATGTGGGATAAACAAAACTATGAAACAGAAAAATCAGCAGCTAACTAAAAATAAAATACAGGAGCTTGCCCTATGGCAAGCTCTCGGTGTGTAAACAAAATAAATTTTCATATTGACCGAAATCGCTTGTCTTTCTAGTCGCGAAGATAGATGAGGAGCGACAACATAAACAAGCTTAGAGAGCGAGTGTTTTTCAATGGTCTGGAAGAGTCCATAAGGTATGTTGACATGATGAATCATTTAATCTAATAGAAGGCGGGAATTCAGGTGACAAAAGAAGAATTGTACAACCTTTCCTTTCAATTAATACTGCATAGTGGTAATGCTAGAAGCTTTGCAATGGAAGCTATTTATGATGCAAAGGATTTACATTTTGAAATGGCGCAGGAAAAGCTTTCAGAGGCTGATCGTGAATTTAGTCAAGCACATCATTTTCAGACCCAACTCATTCAAGCGGAAGCTGGAGGAGAGGATTTCGACATTCCAATTATTTTAATCCATGCACAAGATCATTTAATGACAGCAATGACTTTAAAAGATTTAGCAAGAGAAATTGTTGATCTTCGTAAGGATATGAATAGTCAATCATAAGGAGGTTACATAATGAGTAAATCAATTAAAATCACGACGATTGGTGGAGGGTCAAGTTATACACCAGAGCTTGTAGAAGGTTTTATCAAACGATATGATGAACTACCATTACGTGAGCTTTGGCTTGTTGATGTTGAGGAAGGAAGAGAAAAGCTAGAAATTGTAGGTGATTTGGCTAAACGTATGTTTCAAAAAGCGGGGCTACCCGTGGAGGTGCACTTAACGTTAGATCGAAGAGCCGCATTAAAAGATGCAGACTTTGTAACAACTCAATTCCGTGTTGGTTTACTTGAAGCAAGGGCTAAAGACGAAAGAATTCCTTTGAAATACGGGGTTCTTGGTCAAGAAACAAATGGTCCAGGAGGTTTATTTAAAGGTCTTCGGACGATTCCAGTTATTTTAGATATCGTAAAGGATATGAAAGAGCTTTGTCCAAATGCATGGCTTGTTAACTTTACAAATCCTGCTGGCATGGTGACAGAAGCTGTCCTGCGTTATACAGATCACCATAAAGTAGTTGGATTATGTAATGTTCCAATTGGTATGGAAATGGGAATTGCTAAGCTTTTAAACGTAGAACATTCTCGTGTTCGTATTGATTTTGCCGGGTTAAATCATATGGTATATGGATTAGATGTATATGTAGATGGAGTAAGTGTAAAAGACAAAGTAATCGATTACTTAACTCATCCTGAAAATTCAAGCTTTGTTAAAAATATTCAAGGATATGGTTGGGAGCCAGAATTTATTAGTGCATTAGGTGTTCTACCATGTCCATACCATAATTATTATTATAAAACGCGGGAAATGGTTGCAAAAGACCTTAAGAGTGCTGAAACTGATGGCACACGCGCTGAAGTCGTTAAGAAATTGGAAGATGATTTATTTGAACTTTACAAGGACCCGAATCTTTCAATTAAGCCACCGCAGCTTGAAAAACGTGGAGGAGCTTATTATAGTGATGCAGCTGTGAGATTGATCTCTTCCATTTATAATGATAAAGGTGATATTCAGCCAGTGAATACCAAAAATAATGGTTCAATTGCGAGCATTCCAAATGATTCAGCAGTAGAAGTTAGCTGTGTTATAACGAAGGATGGACCAAAGCCAATTGTAATGGGAGATTTACCTGTTGCTGTGCGTGGACTTGTTCAACAAATTAAATCGTTCGAACGAGTTGCATGTGAAGCAGCCGTTGAAGGAGACTACAACAAGGCTGTCCTTGCGTTAACAATCAACCCACTAGTAGCATCAGATAAAGTTGCAAAACAAATTGTTGATGAAATGTTGGAAGCACATAAGGCACATTTACCTCAATTTTTTAATGAGGTGAAAACTCGATGATTAAATTAATTGTCAATGCTGATGACTTTGGTTATTCAAAGGGTATTAATTATGGAATTATAGAGGCTCATAGAAATGGAATTGTAAACTCTACGACAATGATGATGAATATGCCTGGTGTAAGTCATGCTGTGGGTTTAGCGAAAGAGAATCCTAATTTAAAAGTTGGAATTCATTTAGTTCTTACATGTGGAAAACCATTGTTAACGGATGTGCCAACTCTGGTAGATCAGGATGGATTCTTTAAAAAAAATCGAGATATTCTTGAATCAAATATATCACTTGAAGAACTTGAAAGAGAATGGACGGCACAGGTTGAAAAATTTTTAGAAACAGGACTGACATTAACGCATATCGATAGTCATCACCATGTTCATACTGTACCTAGGTTTTTACCTATAGTTCAAAAACTATCAAAAAAGTATAACCTAAGTGTACGACGAGTTTCAGATCATGCACTTGAAGGGGTACCACCATATAGTGATGTATTTCTTCATGAATTCTATGGTGAAGGTGCGACTTATGACTATTTCGAGAAAATTGTAACTCAAGTCCAAGATGGGCAGACTGTAGAAGTTATGTGTCATCCAGGGTATCTTGATCATGAAGTATTAAATAACTCTTCATATGCAAAAGATAGGGTTACAGAGGTTGAAATACTAACTTCTATTAAACTTCCAAACCAATTTGTTTTAACGTAATCTACAAAAATATGAAAAGTATAGATAATTATAGACAATAGCAAAAGAAGCATATACACATGTTTCTTTTGCTTTTTTTAGGCGTCTTCTGAAAGATTGTTGCTTCTGATTTTAAAATAAAGACAAAAGTTGATTACAACGGAAGATGCTCAACTCCTGTGGGAGATGCGGGAAGGGTGAGACCTAGGGCATCGAGGAGGCTCAGCTCACGCCCCACGGAAAGGGGGCAACATGGAGTTGAAATCAACTAACGCACTCTAATAAATAAGAGAATAGCAAAAAATAAAACCAGCCCTTTTAAAAGAGCTGGTTTTTGTGACTTTAGACAGTAGCTGATTTATTCGTTTCTTTATTGTTACGTTGTTTTTTTGATTTTCTAAAATGTAATAATTCATATACTACTGGAATGACAATTAACGTTAATAGAGTTGAGACTGTTAGCCCACCAACAACTACTACTGCTAAACTTTGAGATACGAGACTACCAGTTTCTGCTTTCTTAAATAATAGTGGAAGCATCGCACATACAGTTGCGACTGCAGTCATTACGATTGGTTTCATACGTGTAATTGCCGCATCTATGATTGCTTCTCGTAAAATCATGTGTTTTTCTTTTTGTTTTACTCGATCTAATAATACAATCGCATTTGTAACAACAATACCGATTAGCATTAGTGCACCTAATAGGGCAGTTGGTTCTACTGCGATTCGGCTAATAACTAGACCAAGTACAGCGCCAATAGCAGCTAGTGGTAATGAGCACATTATTGCAATAGGGGCACGGAACGTTTTAAATGTAATAATCATAATGAGGAAGACTAATCCAATCGAAACAAGCATGATCATATATAAATCTGAGAAGTCTTCTGATTGCTGGGCAAGTGCTCCTCCAATATAAATGTTCACATCATCTGGAATATCCATTCCTTTTGCTTTTTTATCTCCAAAAATAACTTTGTTTATATTTAAGTTAATTTCTGATAGTTTATTAGGCTTCACTTCAGCGGTTACACTTAAATAAGTATCGCCATCTTTGTGAAATAAATTAGTAGGTTTTTCTTCTTCTTTTAATGTAGCAATTGATGAAACTGGAACCATACCTGTTTTCGTCATCACAGGGATATTATTGATATCGTTCTTTGATTTTGGTTCTAAAATTGGTTCAAGAAAAACATTCGTCGATTTGTCATTAATTGAAACCGTTCCTAGTGGTGTACGATTTAGCATAGCAAATAGTTGCCCAGATAATTGCTCGACATTACCTTTAGTAGGATCGACGTCTAATGAATAAACAGTCTTTTTGTCTTCTTGATTTGTTGTTACTTTCTCAACACCATTTATATCTACTAGTTTCGTTTTTATTTCACTTGCTGTTTTTTCTAGAGCGTTTAGATCGTTTCCAACAATATCAATTGTAACTTGTGTTTTAGCACCGCCAAACATAGTAGTCGCTGCAGCAAGTAATTCTGCATCAGAATATCCATTCTTTTGAGCATTGATTTTTTTTACAATCTGATCTGTGTCCTTTTTATCTTTTAAAGTAATATAGTAAATTGCTTGGGTAGGAGAGCGTACATCTCCATATTTTGCCGCATCTTCATTACTACCTAATTGTGTGAAAACGCCTTTTACTTCTTTTTGATCTAAGATGAACTTCTCTAGTTTAAGCGTATTTTCTTTTACAGATTCGACTGGTGTATCACTTGGATAAGTTAATGTTGTTTGTACAAAGTCTGCAGAAGAGTTATCTGTAGCACCTTTAGGCATTACAAAATAAGTACCGATAGATCCTACGAATAATAGTAATGAAACTACGATTACGACCCATTTATGATTTAAAGACCAAGTAAGTAATTTTTTATATCGAACTGATGGCTTATGTTCAGGTAATTTCGCATTTTTAAGAAAGAATGCACCTAATACTGGGACAACAGTTAGTGCAACAAGTAATGAAGCTAATAGTGAGTAAGTAATTGTTAAGGCGAATGGCAGTACAAAATCTTCAAGACCAGTGCTGATGATTCCAATTGGTAAAAATACTGCAACAGTCGTTAAAGTAGATGCTGTTATCGCGATTCCAACTTCTTTCGTAGCATCAATGATCATATCTACTGAAAAACTTTCCTTTTGCATTCTTCTAAAAATATTTTCAATAACAACGATACTATCATCAACTAGTCGGCCAACTGCTACGGCTACACCGCCTAATGTTAATACATTTAATGTGATTCCAGATTGTGAAAGTAAAAATAATGTTAAACATAGTGAAAGAGGTATAGACACAATTGTAATCAGTGTTGAACGAATATTTCTTAGGAAGATCATGATGACGATCGTTGCAAACAATGCACCTAGTAATACTTCTTTAATCATTGCATGTACTGATGTTTTTACCATATCTGCAGTTGCAATCATAACTGAAGAATGTAAGTTATCATATTTCTTATTTAATTCTTTTGTTGCTTCTCTTACTTCCTTCGTAATACTAACCGCGTTTGAATGGCTATCTTTCGTAACAATTAACAATAATCCGTCCTGACCATCGACTCTGGTAATATTCTGTTCAGGCTTTTTAATTTCTACATTGGCGATTTCACTTAATTTTACATTCTCACCAACTGAAAGATTTTTTAATTTGTCGAGTTGATCAATTTTTCCAACTACATTTATATTACTTGTTTTTTCATTAATAATTTTTTCTCCGACTGATATCGTTGAATTTTGTCCACGAAGAATACCCATAACACTTTCTAAAGATACTTTCTTCTGTGCCATTTTAGCATTATCAATTTTTACAGAAACAAATGATTTTTCTGTTCCGTAAGATTGAACATTTGCTACACCTTTAATGTCTTTAAATAATGGGATTAATTTTTTATTTGCAAAATCGATATTATTTGGTGTTAATCCGTCGTCAAACGTTACAGAGACGTCAGCGATTGGAATCATAGAAGTATTGAGTTGAACAATTGTCGGTTTACTTACACTTTGAGGTAAATTAAGGTTACTTAATGATTCTTGAACTTCTTGTTTTGCGTCTTTCATGATCGTACCTGATTCAAAATACAAATCAATTTTTGAGAAACCGTTACTAGTACTTGAGTAAATATGTTTCTTACCTTTTACTCCAGTCACTGCGTTCTCAATTGGTGTCGTTACTTGTTCTTCCATTGTTTTAGAATCAGTACCTTGCCCCATTACAATGACTGACACAACTGGTTGGTCAGCAGCTGGTAAAAATTCCATTGGAAGTTTGGTGTAGCTTAAGATACCAACTAATAAAATGAGAACTGATAAAAACGTTATGGCCGCCTTATTGTTAAAGGCCCATTTTGTAAACCAAGACATGAAAAACATCCCCCTTTTTTGGTAAAAATAACCAGTAACACAAGGTGAATCGTAACACAGTAATATTAAAAACAAAATAGACTTCAGCCTGAATTTACAAAATATTTACGGGCAAAAATCGACATCGACATAAAAAAAATTTGTACTGAATTCTAGTGAAATTACCTTGAAATGGCCTCTTTCATCAATTTTACTAAAGTTAATTAAATGATTGTTTCCTTTTACAAAACAGAGTTTCTGTTTTAAGGTATTAGTTATAAAAATAAAAAGGGGTGAGGATGATTGGGATTTGCAGTAGGATTAATGTCGGGAACTTCGCTAGATGGAATCGATGCAGCATTAGTAGAATTAAACGGTAGTGGTCTTGAGACAGAAGTAAGACTAATAGATTTTATGACAATCTCCATTGAACAAAGTTTATTAAGAGAAATTGAAGATGCCATATCCTTGAAGGCTTCGAATGCACAACATTTATGTAGTTTGAATTTTAAGCTAGGGTTTGCATTTGCAGATGCCGTTAAACAAATTTGTGATAAAAATCAGTTTGCATTAAATGATTTAGATTTTATCGGATCACATGGACAAACAATTTATCATCAACCTGAAGTAGAGGGGCAATTTATTCAATCAACTCTACAACTAGGGGAACCAGCGGTCATTGCTTATGAAACGAGTACAAAGGTTGTTTCAAATTTCCGTGTAATGGATATGGCAGCAGGTGGGTATGGAGCACCTTTAGTTCCGTATTCTGAGTTATTACTTTATCAAAACAAAACTAAGTCACGTTTACTTCAAAATATTGGTGGCATTGGGAATGTGACAGTTATTCCAAGAAATGCAACAGTTGATCAATTGGAAGCTTTTGATACTGGACCAGGTAATATGATCATTGATGAAATTTGTAAGCGTTTTTTTAACGTGGGATACGACGCTAATGGTGATTTAGCCGCGAAAGGTACAGTTAATGAAAGATTGCTAGAAAGATGTATGAGTGTTCCTTACATTTTGGCCCCTATACCTAAAACTACTGGTAGAGAGTTATTCGGAACACAATTTGTAGATCAAATTTTAGCAGAATATAAAGAGGTTTCACCACACGATTTAGTTGCTACGATGACAATGTTTACTGCTAAATCAATCGCAGAAAACTATAAACAATTTATTTTTGCGAAACATTCTATTGATGAGGTCATTGTTAGTGGTGGGGGCAGCCACAATAAAACATTATTACGAATGCTTCAAGGTTTATTAGTCGAATGCAAGGTATGTATTCAAGAAGATATTGGATATTCTTCAGATGCGAAAGAAGCAATTGCTTTTGCGATATTAGCGAATGAAACACTGCATGGAATTCCAAGTAATGTACCTAGCGCAACTAAGGCGGGTAGATCAGTGATTCTAGGAAATATAACACCTGTACCTTATTAAAAAGCAATTCATGAAAGAACATATAGGAGGAAACATCATGAAAAAATTAGGTATCTCTATTTATCCAGAGCATTCAACAGTTGAAAAAGATAAAGCTTATATTAAGTTAGCTAATGAATATGGCTTTAAACGCATTTTTACTTGTTTATTATCTGTAGATGGTGATCAAGTTCAAATTATGAAAGAATTCAAAGAAATTATTGATTATGCAAATAGTCTTGAAATGGAAGTAATGGTTGATATTGCGCCAAGAGTATTTGGTAAATTAGGTATTTCTTATAATGATCTTTCCTTTTTTGCAGATTTAGGGGCATATGGTATTCGATTAGATTTAGGCTTCACGGGTAATGAAGAATCAATTATGACATATAATCCTTATGGACTAAAAATCGAAATTAATATGAGTAATGCAACAAAGTATCTTGAAAACATATTAGCTTATCAACCAAATCAATCAAATTTAATTGGTTCACATAATTTCTATCCACATAGATACGCTGGATTAAGTTATCAGCATTTTGTAAAGTGTAGTGAAGAGTTTAAAAAGCATGGTATTCGTACAGCGGCATTTATTAATTCGCAAGCAGCAACCTATGGTCCTTGGCCAGTTTCAGAAGGGCTTTGCTCATTAGAAATGCACCGTAATTTATCAGTTGTAACCCAAGCGAAACATTTCTTTTACTCTAATTTAATTGATGATGTCATTATTGCAAACGCATATGCTTCAGAAGAAGAATTTAAACAACTTGCTGAATTAAATAATGATGGGAAAGATTTGTTTACATTATCTATTAACTTACATGATAC
>Ga0209025_1001230_pt1 | contig 35720 bp, 25 predicted proteins | sample AraplaMF_Col_mLB_FD_184256 | JGI IMG/M metagenome (GOLD analysis project Ga0209025, IMG submission 184256) | Arabidopsis root microbial communities from the University of North Carolina, USA - plate scrape MF_Col_mLB (SPAdes) (version 2) | ecosystem: Host-associated > Plants > Roots > Endosphere... | reverse complement strand
TACGAGTTCGTACCCGGGTTGGTGATGGCGTTCAGCGCGCGGGCGTGCTTGATGATGCCGCCGATGTAGTACAGCGCGAATTCCGACAGGCCGGCATAGCCGTTGCCTGCGAACAGGTTCTGGCCGTCCTTCCACACGGACTGGTGAACGTGCATGCCCGAACCGTTGTCGCCAACGATCGGCTTCGGCATGAACGTAGCGGTCTTGCCATACGTGTGTGCCACGTTCTGGATCACGTACTTCTGCAGTTGCGTCCAGTCGGCGCGTTGCACCAGCGTGCTGAAGCGCGTGCCGATTTCGTTCTGGCCCTGGCCAGCCACTTCGTGGTGGTGCACTTCAACGGGAATGCCCAGCGATTCGAGAATCAGGCACATTTCCGAACGCATGTCCTGGAACGTGTCGATCGGGGCAACCGGGAAGTAGCCGCCCTTCTTGCCCGGACGGTGACCGCTGTTGCCGTGCTCGAATTCCTTGGCCGACGACCACGGTGCTTCTTCCGACTGGATCTTCACCGAGCAGCCCTGCATGTCGATGTTCCAGGTCACGCCGTCGAAAATGAAGAACTCGGGTTCCGGACCGAAGAAAGCGGTGTCGCCCAGGCCGGTGCTCTTCAGGTAGGCTTCGGCGCGCTTGGCGATCGAACGCGGGTCGCGGTCGTAGCCCTTGCCGTCCGACGGTTCGATCACGTCGCAGGTCAGGACCAGGGTCGGTTCTTCATAGAACGGGTCGATGTAAGCAGTACCCGAGTCCGGCATCAGCAGCATGTCCGATGCTTCGATACCCTTCCAGCCGGCGATGGACGAACCGTCAAAGGCATGGCCGCTTTCGAACTTGTCTTCGTCGAAGTGCGACGTCGGAACCGAAACGTGCTGTTCCTTGCCCTTGGTATCCGTGAAACGGAAGTCGACGAACTTGACGTCGTTTTCCTTCACGAGCTTCATCACATCTGCAACGCTCTGCGCCATGCCTATCTCCTGGAAATTCGAGGCGGTGTCTGAGAAAGCCATTGTTGGTGCGACCGATCGAAGAACCGATCCAGGCCACCCAAAAGGGACGAGGGATGTTAGCAGAAAGCGTGCCAACGAAGTCCGTCCCACGGCCGCCAATCGCACGGACTTCCCGAAAAACGTGCAGGGGCCGGCGCCATCGCACTGAGACGGGGGACGCGGATTGCATACAACTGACTGCGAACCCACTTTGCCGCGTCGGCCACATCACATCGGCCCCGCCCGTGGGCGTGGGCTCGACACCCATGAAACACCATAACGGTGCGCAACCCAAGGAAACGCACCATACAAGTGCCTTGCCCTTGCATCAGCACCAAAACGATGCGTTCTGGCATCCGCCATTTTTCGGGCCGTCGCAACGGCCGCGCGCTAGAATAGCGCCGATCGGGGCAGGTTCACAGCCCCCTGCCGACCGCGCCCTGCTCCTGTTGTCCTTGCGCATCCCGCCGTAGATATCCCCGCCGCACTCATTGACGCCGTCAGAAAACATGACTACCCGAGACACCCTTTTGCAGACTGCCCACGACCGCCAGCAATCGAGCCAGCTTGCCTACTTCGGCGCGCTGACACCGCAAGAGTCGTATGCCCTACTTCAGGCCGACCCAAAGGCCGTGCTCGTGGACGTCCGCACGCAGGCGGAACTGGATTGGGTGGGTGGCGTTGCCTTGCCGGAGGAGCAACTGGTTCACGTGGAGTGGTCGACATATCCGGGCGGCACGCAGAACCCCAACTTCGTGGCCGAACTTAAGGCTCGCGTTCCCACCGATGCCCCGGTGCTGTTCCTGTGCCGCAGCGCTGCCCGCTCGAAGCATGCCGCACGCGTGGCCACCGAGGCAGGCTACCAGTTTGCGATGGACGTACTCGAAGGCTTCGAAGGTCCGCGCGATGAGGACCATCATCGCAAGACGGTGGAGGGTTGGTGCGTGCGAGGGTTGCCCTGGTTTGGGGCTTGAGGTTTGAATGGTCGCTCTCCCCCTCTCCCGCGAAGTGGGAGAGGGGCGGGAGAGGGAAGCAAACCTAGGGGAATGTCGAAGTCTTTACTACTGTTCGACGATCTCGAACCCCATCGCAGACACCCCACCCAGCAACATCGCATAGGCCGCCGGCACCAGCTCCGCCGGCCCCTTCACGCCGAGATCGATATGGCGTCGTCCAAAGCGGTCGCCGCGCGAGACATCGCCGACTGACGGCAGGCTGAACACGCGGATGCCGGGGAAGGTGTCCTGCACCTGCTCCATCAGCGGCGTGAGCGTCGATTCAGGTGCCTCGAACACATAGAATGCGCGCGATTGTTCCGCGTCACGATGGAACAGCGACGGGTAGTAGTGATCGAGCACCCATTCCATCATCGGCCACGCCATGACCGGGAAACCAGGCATGAAATGGTGATCGGCCACAGAGAAACCCGGAATACGGTTGTAGCTGTTCGGAATGATCCGGGCGCCCGCCGGAAACTCGCCCATCTTGAAGCGATGCTGGTTCTCGGGCCGGGTCAGGTCGGCCTTGACCGGATCCCCTTCCGCCGTCTCCGCGACGCGCAGCGCAATCTGTTCGCGCGCATCAGGATGCAGAGCCAGTTCCACGCCCAGCGCTGCTGCCGCGCATTGGCGCGTGTGATCGTCAGGCGTGGCGCCAATGCCGCCCGTGCAGAACACCACGTCCGAGCCCGCGAACGTGCGGCGCAGCGTGGCCGTGATGCGATCGCGCTCGTCGCCGATGTATTCGGCCCAGTCCAGTGCCAGGCCGCGCGCGGCCAGCAACTCGATGGCGCGGCGCATGTGCTTGTCTTCGCGACGGCCAGAGAGAATCTCGTCGCCAATGACAATCAGACCGAAACCCATGATGCCCCTCTTTCAGGATTGTTCGATGCGGCGCACGTCCGACGGCGCCAGGTCGATAACGTCCGGCCCCACTGGCGGCGGCGTGATGGCGGCACGCTCGGCACGCAGGTCCGTCAGCGCGCGCAGGCAGAAATGGCCGAACCACAACGCCGAGAAGATAAAGATCAGCACGTAGAGCCACAGCGTGCCGGCCAGTACGACCGGAAACAGGAAGATGATGACAGCCGACCAGACCCACAGCAAGGTGGGCGCCGAGCCCAGCAGGCCCACCACCACGCCCATGGTCAGTAGCGGCACGCGATGCCGCTTCATGAGTGTCTTGCGCTCCTCCGCCGTGGCATGTTCGGCCAGTGCGTCGTAGGTCATCACGCGGTAGGTCAGCCAACCCCAGAGCACGGGCGGAATCAGCGCGAAGAACGGCGGGATCAGCCACAGCGGCAGCGTGATCACGATCAGCAGCAGGAACACTACGGTGTTGCCGAGTGCCTGGAACACGCTGCCGGCGATGCTGCCTCCGCGCGCCTTGTGCAGGTCGGGATAGCTGCGCTCCAGGTGCTTTAATACGGCGGGCACCGAGAACAGGCTGATAAAGACAAGCATCGAGGCGATCACCAGCGGAATGGCCAGCGTCAGCACGAATAGCGGCGCCACCACCGTACGCAGCGACTGCAGACCGAGCCAGTCGAGCATCGAATAGATCCAGCTCGTGAAGACGGAGCCTTCGAGCAACGTGCGGGCCGTGCCCATGATTGGCTCCCAGCCCCACCAGATCAAGCCGCCCCAGAGGGCGGTGGCCAGGACAAAGGGAATGACGGTCAGCATCAGCATGCGCGGATGCATCTGGCTGACAAGAGCGCGGCCAAACGCGCGGAAGATATCGTTCATGCGATCAGGAGTGGAGAAAGCCCTGAAAGCCTAGCACAGCGCCGTGCGTCTTTCGCCTCCCAAATGTCACCCGAGCCGCAGCAGCCGCTTGATCCCCAGCCATTGCTGGGACAGGAAACCGGCGCCGTAGCTGCGGCCTTTGCCAGCAGGGGGCGGCATCTGATCGCGGATGCCCGTGGGGTAATAGGCTTCCGTGAAGACGGCGGTGCGGAACAGCATGTCCCACCACGGGAAAATCACACCGTAGTTGCAGCCGCCGAGTCGCACGGCGCGGCCATCGGCACCCTGCCGCTCGTGGCCCAGTCCCACGGCGTGGTGCGTGCGATGGAATCGCGGCGATACGATCAGCCGCTCGCCCAGCCAGCCGAAGTGCACGCGCAGATTCGCGTGCTGCAGACTTTGCAGCAACTGCGACAGCGCCACGAGCAGCACGTATTGCGAGGGTTCCACGCCCACCGCCAGTGCCACGGTCGCGAACACGGCGTCGCGCAAGATATCGTCAAGCAGGTGATTGCGGTTATCGCTCCACAGCGTCATCTGGCGCTGGCTGTGATGCACCGCGTGCAGGCTCCACCACCAGCGGTAGGTGTGCGACAACCGGTGATACCAGTAGTCGAGCAGGTCGAAGAGCAGCAGGTAGACGAAGAAGCTGACGAGCGGGATGGCAGTCACGGCGGGCCACCAGTCTTCCACATTCACACGCTGCCAGCCGAGCAGGCGCAGATGGCCTTCGATGCCATCCATCAGCGGCGCCAGCAGGAAGAACATGGCGAGACGGAACAGTCCAAGCCGGTGGATCACCGTGTAGAGCATGTCGGTGCGGATCGCGGCGCGGTCGGTCACGGCTTCCACGGGGCGCAGTTTTTCCAGCGGCCCGAGGATCAGGAACATCACGGCAATCTGCACCACACCCACCAGCAGCCATTCGGTGCCTGTGAACGCATCCTCGGCGTAACCGCCGAAGCCGAGGTTGTAGACCAGCGGCAGAATGGCATCCTGAAACACGGTGGCTTCGATCTGACCGACCCAAAGGCTTACCCAGTTGGTAAAGGCATCCCACATTATTGTTTCGCTCCCGCCCCGGCCTGAACCGGCCCGTGCTGCACGATCCAGTTCCGGTATAGCGGATGCTCACGCAACGTGGCGAAGCAGAAGCCCTTCTGTTCGAGTCCGGTAATCAGCGGCTCGAGCACGGCTGGCGCCCAGGGGTCCTTGCGCGACCAGATGCCGAGGTGGGCCATCGTGATGTCACCGTCGCGAAGATCGCGCAGTGCCTTGTCGAGCAATGCCTGATTCGGAAATTTCTCGGACGACAACTCGTCGCCCAGGAAGCCTGCCGGCGCCCAGCCTACGTGCTTGAAGCCACACTGCTCGGCCCAGGCCAGCGTCTGCGGCGCGGTACGGCCACCCGGCGCGCGCCAGAGCGGCACCATCTGCTGCCCGGTCATCGACTGGAATGCCTGCGCGCTGCGGCGCAGTTCGGCGCAGAAAGACGCCTCGGTCATGACCGTGTCGCGTCCCGCCTGTGCGCCGAACTGCGGGCGCATCGTGACCTTGCCTTCGCGGACGCTGCGCAGGTAGACGTGATCGAAGGTATGCGTGCCGAACGCGTGGCCATCGGCGGCCAGCGATTTCCAGTACGAAGCCCAGGTGGAATCGAGCGAGTTGTCCTTGTTGACGGTCGGCTCGCTGGCCAGGAAGAACGTCGCCCGGATATGGTGCTTGCGCAGCGTCCGGGCAATCAGTTCGGCCTGGCTCATGCTGCCGGTGTCGAAGGTCAGGTAGAGCGTGCCGGCGCGGCAGGCGCCGGCCTGGTGCGCCGGCTCGGCTGCCAGTGCCACGGCGCTGGCAGATGCCAGAGCCAGCATGGCGATGCGCGAAATCAAGCTGCGCATGATGTCCTCAGCAAGAACGTGTCAACCCATCAATACAGCGGAGCGCGCGTCTTGAAATAGATGCCGTGCGGCGATTTACCTACACGGATCGTCTTCACGAGTTTGCGGCTGGCCACGTCGATCAACCCCACCGAGCGCGCCCAGCGGAACGTCACCCACAGCGTCTTGCCGTCCGCGGTCAGCTCCATGTCGTCGGGCCCCGGCAGCAGACCCGTGATATCGCCCACTTTGGACAACGTCTGCTGGTCGATGATGCTGATCGAGCCGGACACGCGGTTGGTCAGGAACAAGTGGCGCTTGTCGCCCACCGCGCGGAAATTGTGCGCGCCCTTGCCAGTCTGGATCTGCTTGACCACGGTACGCGTGCGCCAGTCAATGACGGCCACGTAGTCCGCGCCGGTCATGCCCACGAGCAGGTATTTCTGATCCGGCGTCACCCAGACGCCAGCGGGTGCTGAACCGGCTTCCATGACCCACATCACCGTCAGCGTGTTCAGGTCGATGGCGGCAATCTGGTTGGAATCCTGCAGCGTGATGAAGGCGATCTTGCTGTCTGCCGTGTACGCGATGTGACTGGGCGTTTTGGCCAACGGGAACTGCTTGGCGATCTTGAGCTGATGGCCATCCCAGCGGTACACGTCCACGCGGTCCAGGCGGTTGCCGGTGGCGATGAACCACTTGCTGTCTGGGGAAAATCCGATCTGGTAGGGATCGTCGATATTCGGCACGCGCTGCTGAACCTTGCCGGTCACCGGATCCAAGAACACCAGATCGTTGCCCACGGCATTCGCCACGATCAGCGACTTGTCGTCGGGCGTGGCGATCAGGTGGTGCGGCTCCTTGCCAACCGGGAAGGTCTCGATGACCTTCTGGGTATCCTTGTCGATTAGGGTGACGCTAGCATCACCTGAATTCAGGATGGTGACCACTTCCGCGAGAGCCGGCGCGGACACCAGGGCCAGCGCCAGGGCGCCAACCGAAACAGCTACGACACGACGCAACGCGAGCATAAGACAGTGGATTTCGATACGAACCGGGCATTCTAACGTTTCGGCTATGGAATGCGCTGACGAACTGAGAGGAATCTTTAGGGTTACTTACATTTGGATACATGTGAGGCGGCGACAGCTTCCGCCGGGTTTTCAGCGCTGCATACTCTCCCAAACCTTCTGCAGCCGCTTCACCGACATGGGCTGCGGCGTCCTCAGTTCCTGCGCGAACAGTGCGATCCGCAGTTCTTCCAGCATCCAGCGGAACTCATCCATGCGCTCATCCACCACCGCGCCCCTGCCCTGCGACCGCAGCATTTTCTCCGCGCGCTGCCATTGCTGGATCAGCGGCGACATTTCCTGCGTGCGCTGACTGTCGCGACCCGGGTCGCCCTTGAGCTTGTCCACGCGCATCGCCATACCCTTGAGATAGCGCGGGAAGTGGACGAGCTGGTTGTACGGCGTATCGGCCACGAATGACTTGCTCATCAGTCGACCGAGTTGCGCCTCCAGGTCCTGGTAGGCGGTGCCATACGGCTTGGCCTGCAGCAGCTTGCGGGGCAGCCCCGCGTATTCGGCGAGGATCGTGCCGACCAGCCGGGCGATTTCCTGTGCCAGCAAAGACAGCCTCGCCCTGCCCTCCTCCTTGCGCGCGTTGAATTCGGCTTCGTTGCGCGGCAGCGGCGGCTGCAGGCAGGCACGCTCCAGCGCCATCAGCACGATCTGGTTGCGCAGTTCCTCCTGCGACCCCAGCGTCATGTACTGCATCGCCATCTGTTGCAGGTTGGGGATGTTTTTTTCGATGAACTTGACCTGCTCGCGCAGTTGCAGCGCAAACAGCCGGCGCAGCCCCACGTGATGGATGCGCGCCGCTTCCTGCGGATCGTCGAAGACTTCCACGTCGCAATGATCGGTGCGATCCACCAGCGCCGGATAGCCAAACAGCGTCTGGTTGCCCTTGCGGATTTCCAGCAATTCCGGCAATTCACCGAACGACCACGAGGTCAGGTTCTCGTACTGGCCCGCCTCCGCAGCCGGCACATCGCGCGCGGCAATGTTCTGGAACGATTGCTGCGCCTGTCCGCCGAACTCGGCACGCAACTGGGCCAGGTTGCGGCCCATGTCGAGTTGCCGGCCGTGCTCGTCGATGACCTTGAAGTTCATCGTGTGATGCACTGGCAGCGTCTCGAGCTTGAAATCGGCACGGCGGATCATGGTGCCGGTCTCGGCGCGGATATCGGCAATCAGCACGTCGATCAGGTCGCCCTCGCCAAACGGCTGGCGATCGACAAAACCTGCTGCGTAATCGGGCAGCGGCACGCAGTGACGGCGCAGTTTCTGCGGCAGCGATTTCAGCAGCAGGTGCACCTTCTCCTTGATCATGCCCGGCACGAGCCATTCGGCGCGATCGGGCCGCACCTGATTCAGTGCGTAGAGCGGCACAGTCAGCGTCACGCCATCACGATGGCTGCCCGGCTCGAAGTGGTACGTCAAACCCATGTCGATACCGGCTACGGGCAGGATCTTCGGGAACAGGTCCGTCGTGATACCGGCCGCCTCGTGACGCATCAGTTCGTCGCGGTTCAGGTACAGCAGCTTGCGGTCCTTGGGCAGCTTCGCGGCCTCGGCCTGATACCACTGCTCGAACGACACCTGATTGTGGATGTCGGCGGGAATCGCACCATCGTAGAACGCATAGATCAGGGCGTCGTCCACCAGCACATCCTGCCGGCGCGACTTGTGCTCCAGGTTCTCGATCTCGCGCACCAGACGCTGGTTATGGGCGAAGAACGGCAGGCGCGTATCGAACTCGCCTTCCACCAATGCACCACGGATAAACAGTTCGCGCGCTTCCTTCGGGTTCATCGGCCCGAAATGCACGCGTCGGTGCTGGTACACGGGCAGGCCATATAGCGTGCCGCGCTCCATCGCCACCACCTGTCCCGCCTTTTTCTCCCAGTGCGGCTCGCTCCAGCTCACGTTGAGCAGGTGGCGCCCCACCTGTTCGATCCATTCGGGTTCCACGCGCGCCAGCGTTCGTGCAAAGAGGCGACTGGTCTCCACCAGTTCGGCGGCGATGATCCAGCGGCCCACCTTGCGGGCGATCAGAGAACCCGGCCACAGGTGGAACTTGATCCCCCGCGCGCCCAGATACTCGCGGCCCTTGCCGTCGGCTTCGTCGAGTTTCAGTCCGACGTTGCCGAGCAGGCCCGTCAGCAGCGCCTTGTGCACCTGTTCGAAGGTCGGCTCGCTCTCGTTGAGCCGCCAGCCCTGCTCGCTCACCGTGGTCAGCAGTTGCGAATGCACATCGCGCCATTCGCGCAGCCGCACGTGCGACAGGAAGTTGCTGCGGCACTGGTCCTGCAACTGGCGGTTGGTCTTCTTGTGCGCGACCGCGTCCTCGAACCACTTCCATAGTTTGACCCAGCCGAGGAACTCGGACTTTTCGTCCATGAACTTGCGATGGGCCTGATCGGCGGCTTCCTGCGCATCGGGCGGACGGTCGCGCGGGTCCTGCACCGACAGCGCGCTGGCGATGATCAGCACCTCGCGCAGACACTGGTGATCGCGCGCGGCCAGAATCATGCGGGCCACGCGGGGGTCCAGCGGCAACTTGGCCACTTGCCGGCCCGTGGACGTGAGCTGATTCGATTCGTCGAGCGCCCCCAGTTCCTGCAGCAACTGGTAGCCGTCGGCCACGGCGCGGCCCAGCGGCGGCTCGATGAACGGGAACGCCTCGATATCGGTGAGCCGCAGCGCCTTCATGCGCAGGATCACGGCAGCCAGCGACGAGCGCAGGATCTCCGGATCGGTAAAGCGCGCACGGCCCTGGTAATCGCTTTCCTCGTAGAGCCGGATACAGACGCCATCGGCCACGCGGCCGCAACGACCCGCGCGCTGGTTGGCGGCGGCTTGCGAAATCGACTCGACCTGGAGTTGCTCGACCTTGTTGCGGTACGAATACCGCTTCACGCGCGCCAGCCCGGTATCGACGACGTAGCGGATGCCCGGCACGGTCAGCGAAGTTTCCGCCACGTTGGTGGCCAGCACGATGCGGCGCGCGTTGGATGGCCGGAACACGCGCTCCTGATCCTGCACGGACAAGCGCGCGAACAGCGGCAGGATCTCCGTATGCGGCGGATGGTGCTTGCGTAGCGCCTCGGCCGCCTCGCGGATTTCGCGCTCGCCAGGCAGGAAGACCAGTACGTCGCCCGGGCCCAGGCGGCAAAGTTCGTCCACGGCGTCGACGATGCCATCGAACAGGTCGCGCTCGCGTGCTTTCTCGCCCTTCGGCGGGGCGTCGGCCGGCTTGTCCTCCTGAATCGGTCGGTAGCGAACTTCCACGGGATACAGCCGTCCGCTGACCTCGATCACCGGCGCTGGCTTGCCATTGCGCGCGAAATGCTCGGCAAAGCGCTTTGCATCGATCGTCGCCGACGTGATGATGACCTTGAGATCCGGCCGCTTGGGCAGGATCTGGCGCAGGTAGCCGATCAGGAAATCGATGTTGAGGCTGCGTTCGTGCGCCTCGTCGATGATGATCGTGTCATAGGCGCGCAGGAGCGGGTCATTCTGCGTCTCGGCCAGCAAGATGCCGTCGGTCATCAGCTTGACCGAGGCGCCTGCGGACATCGCGTCGTTGAACCGCACCTGGTAACCCACGTGCTCGCCCACCGGCGTGCCCAGTTCCTGCGCGATTCGCTTGGCCGTGGACGTGGCCGCGATCCGCCGGGGCTGCGTGTGGCCGATCAGCCCGCCGCCGGGCTTGCCTTCCCGCGCCGGCCCGCGCCCGATCGACAGCGCGATCTTCGGCAACTGCGTGGTCTTGCCCGAGCCGGTCTCGCCGGACACGATAACCACCTGGTTGTCGCGCATGGCCTGCGCGATCTCGTCGCGACGGGCCGAAACTGGCAGCGCCTCGGGGAACGTGATCTCAGGCAGCGGATTGGCCAAGCGCTCCGGCTGTGGCGGACGCGGCTCACGCGGAGGACGAGGCGGGCGAGGCGCGCCGTCTGCTGGCTTTTGAGACCGGGGCGGCCGGGCCTGCTGCTGCGGCTTGGCGGCCTGAATCGGCTGCGGCTTCTGCTGCGCCTTCTGCGGCTGACGGGGCGGCCGCGTGCCGCCGCCTGCGTCACGCGGAGCGGGCTGCTGGCTGGCCGATTTCGATGGGGCCGCGGCAGGCTGGGCCGGGGCTTGTTTGGCGGGGCGTTGTGCTGACATTGGCCGGGATTATAATCCGCCGCATGAACGCCAGAACCGACTCCCCCGCACAGGACCCCGATCCTGCCGCCGCCCCTGCCCCGACCGCTCCTGCCTTGGACGCTCAGTCCGAAGTGCCTGCGCCCGTCACGCCGATTCCGTCCGCCCTGGCAGGCGCCGAACTGGCCGAAGCCAGCCCGCCGGACCAGCAGCAGTTCGTGGACTGGCTGCGCGCCGTCGCCCCGTACATCCACACGTTCCGAGGCAAGACCTTCGTGATCGCCTTCAGCGGCGAACTGGTCAAGGCCGGTGTGCTCAACGCACTGGTCAACGACGTGGCGCTGCTGCACGCGATGGGCATGCACGTAGTACTGGTGTTCGGCTCGCGGCCGCAGGTGGAAGAACAGCTTGCGCTGCGCAACGTGCAGTCGCAGTACGCCGATGGCGTGCGCATCACCGACAACGCGGCGCTGGAATGCGCCAAGGAAGCTGCCGGCGAACTGCGCCTCGACATCGAGGCCGCCTTCAGCCAGGGCCTGCCAAACACGCCGATGGCCGGCGCGCAGCTCTCTGTGATTTCCGGCAACTTCATCACCGCTCGGCCAGTGGGCATCGTCAATGGCGTGGACTACCAGCACACGGGACTCGTGCGCAAGGTGGATGACGAATCCATGCGCATGTCGCTGTCGCACGGCAAGGTGGTGCTGCTGTCGCCACTGGGCTTCTCGCCCACCGGGCAGGCGTTCAACCTGTCGATGGAAGATGTGGCCAGCGCCACGGCCAGCGCGCTCAAGGCGGACAAGCTGATCTACATCACCGAAGTGCCAGGCGTGCCCGATGCCGTGGGCAAGCTGATGAAGGAGATGTCGCTGCGTACCGCCATGGAGCGCCTGCAGAACAATCACCTGCCGCCTGACGTGGCCTATTACCTCCAGCATCTGGTCAAGGCGCTGCGCAACGGTGTGCCGCGTGCCCACCTGATTCCGTTCGACCTCGATGGTTCGGTGCTGCTGGAACTGTTCCTGCACGATGGCGTGGGCACGATGGTGTCCGATACCGATCTGGAAAGCCTGCGCGAAGCCACGCTCGACGACGTGGGCGGCATCCTGCAACTGATCGCCCCGCTGGAAGCCGATGGCACTTTGGTGCCACGCGGACGCCACCTGATCGAGCGAGACATCGACAAGTTCTCGGTCATCGAGCACGACAATGTGCTGTTCGGCTGCGCCGCGCTCTACGAATTCCCGCGCGAGAACATGGGAGAGATGGCCTGCCTGACCGTTTCCTCGGAAGCGCAGGGCACCGGCGACGGCGAGCGGCTGCTCAAGCGCATCGAGCGCCGCGCCCGTACGCTGGGACTCGAGCGTCTGTTCGTACTCACCACGCGCACCGAGCACTGGTTCCTGAAACGTGGTTTCGTCCACGCCAGCGTGGACGACCTGCCCGAAGACAAGCGCAAGCTCTACAACTGGCAGCGCAAGTCGATGGTGCTGATGAAGAAGCTGTAACCCCTGGTACGACATAACAATATGCGCCGCAGGGACATGGGCAGCCGCCGCTGCCCCGTCCCGCGAGCTTGGCTACAATAGCGCCCACACGAAAGAAGGAGTCCCACATGGCCCGCATGGTCCAATGCGTCAAACTGAACAAGGAAGCGGAAGGTCTCGACTTCCCCCCGCTGCCGGGCGAACTCGGCAAGAAGATCTGGCAAAGCGTCTCGAAGGAAGCCTGGGCCGGCTGGCTCAAGCACCAGACGATGCTGATCAATGAAAACCGCCTGAACATGGCCGACACCCGCGCGCGCCAGTACCTGCTCAAGCAGACCGAGAAGTATTTCTTCGGTGAAGGCGCTGATCAAGCCATGGGTTACGTGCCGCCGCCTTCGGCTTAAGCGGTTCCGCTCCCGCTACTGGTTTGCTCCCCTCTCCCGTGCACGGGAGAGGGGAAATATTCCACCTCCCGCCGCTTCGGCAATCCATTCCCCCCACCCTGTCTTGCCCCCTACTCTGCGCTGACGACGGCGCACTGCGCGCTGCGTTCACAACCAGGCGGAGGCAGGAACCATGGCAATTCTTTTCGACATCAAGGTGGAGAGCGGCGCGTCGCAGTGGTACGGCGTGATCTCGATCTCGAATATCCGCAACAGCGACGGCACGGCCGTCAGGGTCGAGCACTTCCTCGGATTGAAGTTCCGCTCCCCGGCAGCCGTGCAGCCCACCGACTTCAATCTTCAGTTGCAAAGCTGGCGGGCCACCACGGCCCGGACCCAGAACGATCAGATCGACGGACAGCACTGGAACGTCGAGGCGGAGGTCGGCCTCGAATCCGCCTATACGTTCGCGGCAACGGACAAGGTGCAGATCGGCATCAACGGCGATCTGACCGGCGACGATGTCGAGACCTACTTGTCGTCGTTTGCTCTGGCCGCCGATGCATTGCCCAGTACCAACGGCACGGTGCGCATCCAGACGGCCTCCGCTCCCGACCCCGCGCTGTACTCCGTGGCGCAGACCGTTACCTTTACGGAAGGCTCGCAGATCCATGCGCAGGCCGTGTCGCCGGGCACGACCACGCCGATTTCGTTGCCCAGTGGCAACTACCAGGTGTCGGTGAGCCCGCTCGCCAACCACACCTATACCGTGGTGGCCAATGCGCAGGTGCATCCCACCAGCATCGCGCTGTCAGCAGGTGGCACGGCCGCGCTCGTCATCGACTATGGCCCGGCCCAGCACTATGCCCGCCTCGACCTCGCCGTCGGGCCGATCCCCGTTCTGGACGATGAGGAACTCGACATCAGCGTGGTGGTCCGCAACACCGGCGAGGTCCTGGCCGAAGTTGGCTTGGCTCCCGACAACATGCTGCCGCTGACTGGCCTGCCGACGGCGGGTGCGGTGGATGTGAACGCCAGGACGATCAGCCTGAACAACGTGCGCTACAGCTTCCCATCGAAGCTGCGCAACCTGACCGCATCGGTGGAAGCGGTCGTGTTCACCGAGGCCGAGATGACATCCACCGCAGTGGACACCGGTGGTTATGTCACGCTGCCGGTATTCATCACGTCCGACGTGGCCGTGGCGACGCCGCTCACCGTGCGGCTCGTGGCACCGAACATGACCTACAAGCAGGACTTCCACCTGCTGGCGGGCACGCATATCTACGACTTCGCCGTACCGGTGCAGCCCCAGCACTACGACGTCGAGGTCTCGGACTTCATCATCGACGGCACGGTCCACAACGTCTTCACACCTGCGCAGGCGCTGGTACTGCCCAACGGCACCTCGCGGCTGACCATCGACGTGGCCAAGGGTGCCAACCTGAACGTGCGCGGCTTTCCCAGCTTTCTGAGCTTCGGCGGCTGCGCTGACCTGACGCCGGGCAATGCGGCGGATTTCGTGGCCGCGCGCGCATCGTCGGTGTTCAAGTACGCGGGCTTCGACGGCGCGGGCGATGCCAACGTCTACCTGACCTCCGACAACCAGACCACGGCCACGGTGCTGCTCGCACGCGATGTGGAGCGGCAGATCGGTGGCGGGCACAAGGTGTTGCCGGTGATCGTCTCGTACACATGCAACCTGTCGCTCGGTGACACGCCCACGCAACTCGCCAACAAGCAGGGCCTGGCGCACAGCTTCGGCAACCTGATCCTCTCGCTGAATCTGGTGAACGAGCACATCGATGCCGATCACCCCGTGCCTGCTGGCTACGTCATCAACCCCGACTTCCTGGGCGCGTGCCAGCAAGGCGGATTCGGCCCCGAGTACGCCATGCCCGTGCGCGAGCCACTGCGGATGGCGCTCGACCACTGGAACGTGGCGGCCACCATTCCCTCGCACATCGAGGAAAACATTCGGGGCTATGTGGCAGCGGTGAACTGGCTGTTCCGCACCATCGCCCCCGCTGTGACGTACGGCTGGCAGGTCAACCTCTGGGGGGTGGGGGCGTCGGAGTGGATCTACTCGTCCGATGATGCACCGCGCCTCAACGCGCTGGAGACAGCGGCCTTCATCCGCGCGATGCGCGTCCACGAAGGTCCGGACGTGCCGGACTTCCTGGCCGTGGACCGCTACGAGGCCGACGATTTCACGATCCGCAGCTACGCCAACGGCTACTGCTACTGGACGCACGAGTGGGAGCGATTCTTCGACTTCTGCGCTGGTCTGAGCCGCGACCTGAAGTTTCCGATCATGCCGTGGCAGGTTCCGGCCAGCCATGCGCCGCTGGTCAGCGATGCGGTCAACGTCGACTTCGACACCCAGAACTGGGGCACGGGCGGCACCTACATCTTCGGCGACGCAGCCATTGGCTCGGACTATCACAACATCCACCCAAGGATTGTCGCGCTGCAATTCCCCCAGGCATTCCACTGGGCAATGGGCAGCACCGCCGAAGACATGTTCAAGCGCTCGGAGCCGTTCGACGTCAGCGTGCCCGCCTATGGCGACTTCCCGTATCGCGGCATCTTCACAATGCTGCTCGGCGGCGGCGCGACGACGGGGATCATCTCGACGGTGGGCGACGACACATCGTTCGTGCGTGACAAGCTGGCGGCCTATATGAACAACCCGATCAGCTTTGTGGCGGACAAGGTCGGGCAGGATGCGCCGAAGGTGCTGCGGCGGGCGAAGGCACGGCGGAAGATTTGCCGGTAGGCATTTGATTTCCCGCCGGTCCGCTCCCCTCTCCCGCGTTGCGGGAGAGGGGCTGGGGGTGAGGGCCGGAGGTTCTGCTTGCCGACCACATCGCAATTTGCACCGCATGCCCTCTCCCCCGCCCTCTCCCAGAGGGAGAGGGGAGAAAACCGAAAAGGGAGAAAAGTACAAAGTCTTTCACCTAGTTCTCCCGACCTAGTTCCACTCACCTATCCCATCCCCCTTCCCCTCCTCGCCCGACGAATAGGCGGGGGCGCGGCATCGGCCTACTCTGGCATCACTCTTCAAAGTGACTCCGGAAACGGCCATGTCTTCAGCATCGCACCCTTCTTCATCCGCAGCGCCGGTCCCTCCCGGGGGCTGGATGACCCTCTGGTCCAGCACCTTCGCCTTCACCATCTGCTTTGCCGTCTGGATGATGTTTGCGGTGCTCGGCATCCCGCTCAAAGCCGAACTGGGCCTTAGCGATACCGAGTTCGGCCTGCTGGCAGCCACGCCTGTGCTCAGCGGCTCGCTGGTGCGTGTGCCGCTCGGTATCTGGACGGATCGCTACGGCGGTCGGATCGTGTTCTTCGTGCTGATGCTGCTGACGGTGGTGCCAATCTGGCTGATTTCTTATGTCCACACGTTCTGGCAACTGCTGGTGCTGGGACTATTCGTCGGGCTGGCCGGCGGCTCGTTCTCGGTGGGCACGCCCTACGTCGCACGGTGGTTCCCGCGTTCGCGGCAGGGTCTGGCGATGGGCATCTTCGGCGCCGGCAACTCGGGGGCCGCGCTGACCAAGTTCGTGGCACCAGTACTGATCCTCGCGGCCGGCACCTGGGAAATCGTGCCGAAGGTGTACTCCGTGGCGATGCTCGTCACCGCCGTGCTGTTCTGGGTGTTCTCGCGCAGCGATCCTTCGCACCGCTCGGCCTCGGCCACGAGCTGGCGCGCACAGATGGCGATGCTGCGCGATCCACGCGTGTGGCGCTACTCGCAGTACTACTCCGTGGTGTTCGGCGGCTACGTGGCGCTGGCGCTGTGGATGACCAAGTACTACATCGGCGAATACGGCTTCGACATCAAGACCGCTGCCTTCCTGGCCGCCTGCTTCTCGCTGCCGGGCGGCGTGCTGCGCGCGATCGGCGGATGGATCTCCGACCGCTACGGCGCGCATCGCACCACGTGGTGGGTCATGTGGATCAGTTGGGTGGCGTTCTTCCTGCTCAGTTATCCGAAGACCGATTTCACGATCTACACCGCCACCGGTCCGCAATCGTTCCACATCGCGCTGACGCCCACGCTGTTCACGATCCTGATGTTCGTAGTGGGCATCGCGTTCGCCATCGGCAAGGCATCGGTCTTCAAGTTCATTTCGAATGACTTCACGCACAACATCGGCGCGGTATCCGGGGTGGTGGGCCTGGCCGGCGGGCTTGGCGGCTTCATCCTCCCGATCATGTTCGGTGCACTGGCCGACCTCACCGGCATCGGCAGCAGCTGCTTCATGTTGATGTACGGCACGGTCTGCGTAAGCCTGGTCTGGATGCACTACAGCCACCGTGGCGAACGTTCGGCACCCTCAACCCTCATTCCCCAACAATCATGACCAGTTCCGTACTGACCCGCTGGGAGCCCGAGAACGCCGTGTTCTGGCGCGCGGAAGGCGAACGCATTGCCTATCGCAATCTCTGGATCTCGATTCCCGCACTGATGCTGGCGTTCGTGATCTGGATGCTCTGGAGCGTAGTGGCGGTCAACCTTGACCGCGCCGGCTTCCAGTTCAGCAAGAACCAATTGTTCTGGCTCACGGCCTTGCCCGCGTTGTCTGGCGCCACGCTGCGCATTTTCTACTCGTTCCTCGTTCCAGTCTTCGGCGGACGGCGCTTCACCGCCATCTCCACCGCCCTGTTGCTGATCCCGGCGCTCGGCATGGGCTTTGCCCTGCGTGATCCCTCGACAAGCTACCCCACACTGCTGGTGCTGGCCCTGTTGTGCGGCCTGGGTGGCGCGAACTTCAGTTCGTCGATGGCCAATATCAGCTTCTTCTTCCCCAAGGCGAAGAAAGGGCTGGCAACGGGATTGAACGCGGGTATCGGCAATCTCGGCGTATCGGTGGTGCAGTTCGTCACGCCGCTGGTGGTGTCGCTGGCCGTGTTCGGTGCGCTCGGCGGTGAACCGCAAACCCACACCGCCAATGGCGTATCGCAAAGCCTCTGGTTGCAGAACGCCGGCTTCATCTGGGTGCCGTTCATCGTGGTGGCGTCGCTGGCCGCGTGGTTCGGCATGAACGATATCGCCTCGGCACGCGCATCGTTTGCGGAGCAGGCCGTGATCTTCCAGCGCAAGCACAACTGGCTGATGTGCTGGCTCTACATCGGCACGTTCGGCTCGTTCATCGGATTTTCTGCCGGACTCGCGCTGCTCACCAAGTCGCAGTTCCCCGGCATCAATCCCACGGCTTACGCATTCCTCGGCCCGCTGGTCGGCGCGCTGACGCGCCCGGTGGGCGGTTGGATTTCGGACAAGCTTGGCGGGGCGCGCGTCACGCTGTGGACTTTCGTCGGCATGATTGCCGCCGTCTGCGCGGTGCTGGCCGCCCTGCCCCACGACGGCAACGTCGGCAACTTCCAGGCATTCCTGGCTGCGTTCATTGTGCTGTTTGCACTGGCGGGCGTGGGCAACGGCTCCACCTTCCGCATGATTCCGGTGATCTTCCTGACCGAGCGCCAGCGCGCCGCCGCCGGGCGTGGCGACGCGGCGCAAAAGCAGGCGCTGCAGGACGCGGGCAAGGAGTCCGCTGCGGTGCTCGGCTTCTCCGGTGCAATCGGCGCCTACGGCGGCTTCTTCATCCCCAAGAGCTTCGGCACATCGCTGGAGATGACCGGCACGCCCGATGCCGCGCTGTATTGCTTCATCGCCTTCTACGTGAGTTGCGTACTCGTGACGTGGTGGTACTACGCCCGTCGCAATGCCCCCATGCCCTGCTGAGTGCAAGTCACCCCTTCCAGGCCCCACAAAACAAAGCAAGTCGGAGTACATAAGACATGTCTCACTTTCTGGATCGATTGAAGTTCCTGTCGCGGATCAAGTCCACGTACGCGGATGGGTATGGCACCGTGGTCAACGAGGACCGCAAGTGGGAAAACAGCTATCGCAGCCGCTGGCAGCACGACAAGATCGTGCGGTCCACGCACGGCGTGAACTGCACTGGTTCCTGTTCGTGGAAGGTCTATGTCAAGAACGGCCTGATCACCTGGGAAACCCAGCAGACCGACTACCCGCGCACCCGCCCCGACCTGCCCAATCACGAACCGCGCGGCTGCCCGCGTGGCGCGTCGTATAGCTGGTACGTCTACTCGGCCCAGCGCGTGAAATATCCGATGATCCGGGGCCGCCTGATGGAGATGTGGCGCGAGGCGCGCAAGACCATGGACCCCATCGCCGCGTGGGCATCGATCAGCCAGGACCCCGAGAAGGCCGCGCGCTACAAGAGCGTGCGTGGCCAGGGTGGTTTCGTGCGCGCCGACTGGAACACCGCCACCGAAATCATCGCTGCCGCCAACGCGTTCACGGTGAAGGAATACGGCCCCGACCGCGTGATCGGCTTCTCGCCCATTCCTGCGATGTCGATGGTGTCGTACGCCGCCGGTGCCCGCTACCTGAGCCTGATCGGTGGCGCCTGCCTGTCGTTCTATGACTGGTATTGCGACCTGCCACCGGCCAGCCCGCAGATCTGGGGCGAACAGACGGATGTGCCCGAATCTGCCGACTGGTACAACAGCACCTACCTGATGGTCTGGGGTTCGAACGTGCCACAGACCCGCACGCCCGATGCGCACTTCTACACTGAGGTCCGCTACAAGGGCACCAAGACCGTGGCCGTGTCGTCGGACTTCGGTGAAATGGTCAAGTTTGGCGACATCTGGCTCGCGCCCAGGCAAGGCACAGATGCCGCGCTGGCCATGGCGATGGGTCATGTCGTGCTCAAGGAATTCCACGCCAACGGCAAGTCCGCGTACTTCCGCGACTACATCCGGCAATACACCGACATGCCGATGCTCGTGGCGTTGCGTGACCAGGACGGGACGCTCGTGCCCGACCAGTTCCTGCGTGCATCGCAGCTCGACGGCAACCTCGGCGAGGCCAACCAGCCAGACTGGAAGACACTGCTGATCGACGAGACCACTGGCGACATCGTCGCACCCAACGGCTCCATCGGCTTCCGCTGGGGTGAAGGCGCCCACAACGGCGGCGAGAAGGTAGGCCGCTGGAACCTGGAGATGAAGGATGGCGGCACGGGGCGCGACATCATGCCGCGCCTCTCGCTGATTGGCCATGACGATGAAGTCGTCGAGGTAGGTTTCCCCTACTTTGGCGGCGAACACGCCGACCTGCTGACGCGCCGCGTCCCGGTGCGCTGCCTGACGCTGGCCGATGGCAGCAAGGTCCACGTGGCCACGGTCTACGACCTGCAAATGGCGAACTACGGCGTGGATCAGGGGCTGGGCGGCCCGAACGTGGCAACGTCCTTCGACGATGACGTACCCTACACCCCAGCCTGGCAGGAGAAGCATACGTCCGTGCCGCGCAAGCTCGTGATCCAGGTGGCGCGCGAGTTCGCGGACAACGCGGATCGCACGCAGGGCAAGAGCATGGTCATCGTGGGCGCCGCACTGAACCACTGGTATCACAACGACATGATCTATCGCGGCATCATCAACCTGCTGATGATGTGCGGCTGCGTGGGCAAGAGCGGCGGCGGCTGGGCGCACTATGTGGGACAGGAGAAACTGCGGCCGCAGTTCGGCTGGGCACCGCTGGCGTTCGGCCTCGACTGGTCGCGTCCGCCGCGCCAGATGAACGGCACCTCGTTTTTCTACAGCCACACCAGCCAATGGCGCCACGAGAAGCTCGGCGTGGACGAGATCCTCGCCCCCACTGCTGACCGCAAGCGTTACGAGAACCTGTCGCTGCTCGATCTCAACGCGAAGTCCGAACGCATGGGCTGGTTGCCCTCGGCCCCGCAACTGGGCCGTAACCCGCTCGACGTAGTGGCCGATGCGCGCGCCGCCGGCAAGGACCCCATCGCCCATACCGTCGAACAGTTGAAGTCCGGCACGTTGCAATTTGCGTGCGACGACCCCGACAACCCCGCCAACTTCCCGCGCAACATGTTCGTCTGGCGCTCGAACATCCTGGGCAGCTCGGGCAAGGGCCACGAGTACTTCCTCAAGTACCTGCTCGGCACGCAGAACGCCGTGTTCGGGGATGAGAACGACGCGATCAAGCCGAGCGAAGTCACCGTGCGCCCCGCTGCCGAGGGCAAGCTCGATCTGCTGACCGTGCTGGACTTCCGCATGAGCACGACCTGCCTCTATGGCGACATCGTGCTGCCCACGGCCACGTGGTACGAGAAGGATGACTTGAACACGTCGGACATGCACCCGTTCATCCACCCGCTGTCCGAAGCCGTGCAGCCGTTGTGGGAAAGCAAGACCGACTGGGAAATCTACAAGGCCATCGCGGCAAAGTTCACCGAGATCGCCGGCCCGTATCTCGGCACACGCGAGGATCTGGTCTGCACGCCACTGCTGCACGACACCCCGGGCGAACTGGGCCAGCCCTTCGAGCCGAAGGACTGGAAGCAAGGCGAATGCGACCTGATCCCGGGCAAGACCGCACCGTCGATGACCGTGGTGGAGCGCAACTACGCGGACATCTACAAGAAATTCACATCGATCGGGCCGCTGCTGGACAAGCTCGGCAATGGCGGCAAGGGCATCAATTGGGACACGAAGCACGAAGTGGGCGAGATCGGCCACCTCAGCAAGACCGTGACCGAGCCCGGCGTGAGCCAGGGCCGGCCGCGTCTTGAGACGGCCATCGACGCTGCCGAAATGATCCTGACCTTCGCACCCGAGACCAATGGACACGTCGCGGTGAAAGCCTGGGAGGCGCTGTCGAAGATCACGGGTCGCGATCACACGCATCTGGCCGAAGGCCGCGAGCACGACAAGATCCGCTTTCGCGATGTGCAGGCGCAACCGCGCAAGATCATCTCCGCGCCTACGTGGTCGGGTCTGGAATCTGAGGAAGTCAGCTACAACGCCGGCTACACCAACGTGCATGAACTGATTCCATGGCGCACGCTGACTGGCCGCCAGCAGTTCTATCAAGACCACCGGTGGATGCTCGATTTCGGCGAAGGTGCATGTGTCTACAAACCGGCCATCGACACCAAGACCGTGAGCCCCATGCTGGGCCGCAAGCCGAACGGCAACCCCGAACTCGTGCTGAACTGGATCACGCCGCACCAGAAGTGGGGCATCCACTCCACGTACTCCGACAACCTGCGCATGCTGACGCTGTCGCGCGGCGGTCCGCACGTGTGGATCTCGGAAACCGAGGCCAAGGCCAACGGCATCCGCGACAACGACTGGGTGGAAGTCTTCAACGTGAACGGCACGCTGACCGCCCGCGTCGTGGTATCGCAGCGTGTGCCCCAGGGCATGTGTCTGATGTACCACGCCCAGGAAAAGATCGTGAACGTACCGGGCGCCGAGACCAGCGGCATGCGGGGCGGCATCCACAACTCGGTGACGCGCGCCGTCACCAAGCCCACGCACATGATCGGCGGATACGCGCAGTTGGCTTACGGCTTCAACTACTACGGCACGGTAGGCAGCAACCGCGACGAATTCGTGATCCTGCGCAAGATGAACAAGGTGGACTGGCTCGAAGGTCCGCGAAAAGAAGATCCCTCCCCCCAAAACAAGGCAAGGAAGTCTGAAGGAGCCCCGCAATGAAGATCCGCGCACAAGTGGCCATGGTGCTGAACCTCGACAAGTGCATCGGCTGCCATACCTGCTCCGTAACCTGCAAGAACGTATGGACCAGCCGCGAGGGCGTGGAATACGCCTGGTTCAACAATGTCGAGACCAAGCCCGGCGTGGGGTTTCCAAAGGAATGGGAAAACCAGGACAAGTGGAACGGCGGCTGGAAGCGCAACGCCGACGGCAGCCTGACGCCGCGCCAGGGCGGCCGCGCGAAGATTCTGTCGAACATGTTCGCCAACCCAAACATGCCGCAGATCGACGACTACTACGAGCCGTTCACCTACGACTACGAGCACCTGCAGAAGGCGCCGCTGGTGGAAACGCCGCCGACGGCGCGCCCCGTCTCCGCCATCACCGGCAAGAAGATGGAGAAGATCGAATGGGGTCCGAACTGGGAAGACGACCTGGGCGGCGAGTTCGATTCGCGCAGCCGCGACAAGCTGTTCGACAACATCCAGAAGGACATGTACTCGACGTTCGAGAACACCTTCATGATGTATCTGCCCCGTCTGTGCGAGCATTGCCTGAACCCGACCTGCGTGGCGTCCTGCCCGTCTGGCTCGGTTTACAAGCGCGAGGAAGACGGCATCGTGCTCGTCGACCAGGACAAGTGCCGCGGCTGGCGCATGTGCATCTCCGGCTGCCCTTACAAGAAGATCTATTTCAACTGGCAGAGCGGCAAGGCCGAGAAATGCGTGTTCTGCTATCCGCGCATCGAAGCCGGGCAACCCACGGTCTGCTCGGAAACCTGCGTCGGCCGTATCCGCTATCTCGGCGTGATGCTCTATGACGCGGACCGCATCGAGCAAGCCGCGTCGGTGGAAGATACACGCGACCTGTACCAGTCGCAGCTCGACATCTTCCTGGACCCGAACGATCCCGCCGTTCAGGCCGAAGCGCTGCGCCAGGGCATTGCGCAAAGCTGGATCGATGCCGCGCGCAAGTCGCCCGTCTACAAGATGGCTTGCGAGTGGAAGGTAGCCTTCCCGTTGCATCCCGAGTACCGCACGCTGCCGATGGTCTGGTACATCCCGCCGCTCTCTCCGATCCAGTCGGCCGCCGAATCCGGCTTCATGGGCATGAACGGTGTGATCCCGGACGTCAAGAGCCTGCGCATCCCCGTGCAATACCTCGCCAACCTGCTGACGGCCGGCGATGTGATGCCTGTGCTGTCGGCGCTTGATCGCATGCTCGCCATGCGCGCGTACAAGCGCAGCCAGTCCGTGGATGGCGTGGAAGACCTGGCGGTGCTGCGGCAAGTGGGCCTGACGCCGGCCCAGGTCGAGGAGATGTACCAGATCATGGCCATCGCCAACTACGAGGATCGCTTCGTGGTGCCTTCCGCCCACAAGGAAATGGCCGAGGACAGCTTCGACGAGAAAGGCAGTTGCGGTTTCAGCTTTGGCAACGGCTGCTCGGGCGGCACTTCGGACGGCACGCTGTTCGGCAAGAAGAAGCCACAGCCGGAAGTCGCCTACGCAGACCTGCCTACGTCGCGCCGCAAGGCGCTGGCCACCTGAACCGGGAAACGAAGATGAAAATTCATACCGTACTGAGCGCCCTGCTCACCTACCCGGACGAATCGCTGCTCGACAGCCTCGACGAGATCGAGCAGTGCCTGGCCGAGTGGCCGCAGGCCCGCACGTTGCTGGCCCCGCTCACCGACCTGTTGCGCAGCACGTCGCTGATTTCGCTGCAGGAAAACTACGTGGCCACCTTCGACCGCAATCCGTCCCACTCGCTGCACCTGTTCGAGCATGTGCATGGCGAGAGCCGCGATCGCGGCCAGGCAATGGTGGACCTGTTGGAGGAATACCGACGCGAAGGCTTCGACCTCGTCACATCCGAATTGCCTGACTACGTACCGCTGTTCCTGGAGTTCCTGGGCGTACTCGCGCTGGATGGACGAGAGGCCCACGCCGAGCAGTTGCTAGGCGACGCCATCCACGTGCTCGCTGCAATCGGTGATCGGCTGGCGCGCAACGACAGCCCATATGCGAGCGCATTCGCCGTGCTGCGCACGCTGACCGATGTCCAGCCGCAGGCACAGGAAGACCCGCCCGTGCGCGATATGGACGAGGCCATGGAGATGTTCGGGCCGGGGGCGGATGGTGTGGAGCCTTTGCTTGGCCCCGGCTCGGGTTCGCTCCCCTCTCCTGCGTGCGAGAGAGGGGTTGGGGGAGAGGGCGAGCATGTCGCCACTATCCAGTTCCTCGCAAAGCCACCGCCGGCCCTCTCCCCCGCCCCTCTCCCGCACGCGGGAGAGGGGAGAAAACAATCGGAACTCGCCTCTCAATCGTAAAACCAGAGAAGAAACATCATGAACCTGGTCAACCAATTCCTCTTCGGCGTCTATCCGTATATCGCCGCTGCCATTTTCCTGTTCGGCAGCCTCGCGCGGTTCGAGCGCGAGCAGTACACATGGAAGTCCGACAGTTCGCAGGTGCTGTATCGCGGCAACCTGCGCGTCGGAAACATCCTGTTCCACGTCGGCATCATCGGGCTGTTCTTCGGCCACCTCGGCGGGTTGCTCACGCCCGTGGCGGTCTGGGATGCGCTCGGTGTCTCGCACAGCCTCAAGCAAGCCGTGGCAATGACAGCCGGTGGCGTGATGGGCACGATGTGCCTGGCCGGATTGCTGATCCTGCTGCACCGCCGGCTTACCAATGCCCGCGTATCCGCTGTCACGCGCACGGGCGACAAGGTCCTGCTGCTGTGGCTGCTGGTGACGCTGCTGCTGGGGCTCTCGACGATCTTCGCCTCGGCCAGCCATATGGACGGCCACATGATGTTGCAGTTGATGACCTGGGCCCAGCATATCGTCACGCTGCGCGCCGATGCCGCAAGCTACATTGCCGATGCCCCGCTGGTCTTCAAGGCTCATCTGTTCATGGGGATCTCGCTGTTCGCGATCTTTCCGTTCACCAGGCTTGTGCATGTGTGGAGCGGCTTTGCGTCCGTGGCCTACCTTGGCCGCGCGTGGCAGCTGGTGCGAAGTCGATAGCTCATGCACACGATCGAACGACTCCTGAAGGGTTTCGAGCGTTTCCAGCAGCATTACTTCGAGGACGCGCCAGCGCTGTTCGATTCCCTGCGCAGCGGCCAGCACCCTCAGACACTTCTGATCGGCTGCAGTGATTCCCGCGTCGATCCCGGCCTGCTGCTGGGCTGCGATCCGGGCGACCTGTTCACCGTGCGCAATGTAGCCAACCTCGTGCCGCCCTGCCACGAGACGGAGGCCGGGCGGCTGCATGGCGTGTCCGCCGCCATCCAGTTCGCTGTGGAACAACTCCGCGTAGAGCGCATCATCGTCATGGGGCACGGCGGCTGCGGCGGCATTCGCGCACTGCTGGCGCGGCCCGACCCCGAAGAGGCCGGCAGGATCGATGCCGGTCAGGACTTCATCGGTCCCTGGGTGCGCATCGCCTCCCCGGCGCGGCGCATGGTCGAGCAGTCGCTTTCCCACGCAACGGCGGAACAGCGCCAGCGCGCCTGCGAGCAGGCCGCGATCCTGGTTTCGCTCGGCAACCTCGAATCGTTTCCGTTTGTACGCGAAGCGTGCGGGCGCGGTGCGCTGACGCTGCACGGCTGGTACTTCGACCTGCAGGCTGGCGCGCTGCTCGCGTACTCGGCGCGTGCCGACAGCTTCCTGCCGCTGGTGTGCCCCTTACGCCGGACGTCACCCGTTTGCGGGTGATGCCCGGCACACGATCCAGATGCGTCATGGCAGAAATCGCTCCGGTTTGCGTTGGATTAAGGTCCAAGCCCGTTTGCCGTGACACGCTCCACCCATTCCGCCCTGCCGCCAGCATGGTGCCTGCACCGGCGAGCAAACCGGTGGGGAGACAAGGCGGCCACAAGGGCGGCCGTCGAACAATCCCTACCGGAACGGACTCATGAATCAACATTGGCTGAAACTTGCCGGGCGCAATCTGGTGCCCATTGTCCAGGGCGGCATGGGCGTTGGTATTTCCGCCCATCGCCTGGCGGGTACCGTGGCTGCCCACAACGGCATGGGCACGATTGCCAGCATTGACCTCCGCCATCACCATCCGGACCTGATGGCTCAACTGCACAAAACCCGCGACAAGACGCAGATCGAAGCCGCCAACCGCATCGCGCTGGACCGCGAAATCGTCGCGGCCCGCCAACTCGCCAATGGGCGCGGCGCCATTGCGGTCAATGTGATGAAGGCAATCGGCTCGCATGCCCAGATGGTCAGGCAAGCCTGCGAAAGCGGCGCCGATGCCATCGTCATGGGGGCTGGCCTGCCGCTGGACCTGCCAGAAATGGCTGCGGACCATCCCAGGGTTGCCCTGATTCCGATCCTCTCCGAAAGCCGCGGCATCGGTCTGGTGCTGCGTCGGTGGATGAAGAAAGGACGCCTGCCCGACGCCATCGTCATCGAGCATCCCGCCCATGCTGGCGGCCATCTCGGCGCAGCCACGATCCAGGACCTCGGCGATGACCGCTTTTCGTTCTCGCGCGTGCTGCGCGAGTGCCGCGAGCTGTTCCAGACGCTTGGACTGGCCTGGGAGAGCATTCCCCTGATCCTGGCCGGTGGCATCAATACGCACGAAAAGGCCAAGCATTGGATCAGTGAAGGTGCCTCGGCTGTGCAACTGGGCACAGCGTTCGCCGTCACCGAGGAATGCGACGCGCATCCAGCGTTCAAGCAGGTGTTGGCCACCGCCACACCGGACACGCTCCAGGAGTTCACCAGTGTCGCCGGTTTGCCGGCCCGTGCGGTGCTGACGCCATGGCTGGCCCGCTACCTCGCCAGCGAAACCCGTCTGCAACGCCGCGCCAAGGCACGCGATTGCCTTGAAGGCTTCGATTGCCTGCAGAACTGCGGGCTGCGCGACGGCATCGCCAAGATCGGCCAGTTCTGCATCGACCTCAAGCTGGCGCAGGCCGTACGCGGCGATGTCGAGCGCGGCCTGTTCTTCCGCGGCAAAGGCAAGCTGCCATTCGGCGAGACGATCCGGCCCGTGGCCGACCTGATGCACTACCTGATGACGGGGGAGAAACCAAAGGATCTGGAGGTTCCCGTCGCTCCCGCCGCGCTCGCGGCCTAGTCACTCGATGCTGGTGTCTGGCAGGCGTGGCGGCAACCCACCCTGCCGGCGCATCGCAAGCATGCAGCGCATAGCGCCGAGCAACTGCATGCCAAGCCAGGCACAGGCCAGCGCAAAAAGTACCCCTCCCACCCGCGCCATCGGACCTGGGGCGACCGGCAATGCGAGCAACGCGCCGTAGGCCGCCAGCATCAACCCCGCCTGTCGCCGCTGCCGCGCCGGCGAGATGATTTCCTGCATCACCGGCACCCGCGCGCGCAGCGGCAGCAGCCGTCGCAGATGCAGCCAGACCAGGAATGGCACGATCTTGCCGAGCATCGCCGTGATTGGCAGCACACCCCCTCCCACCATTGCCAACACGCCGATCCACCATGCCGTGGCGGCCGGCATATCGCCCGGCCATAGCAGGATCAGAAAGGTAAGTATCGCGGCCAGCAGCATGCTGGCGATGGCGACGATCCAGAGCAACCAGTGTTGATCGTGCCGTCGTCGGGCACGGAGTACCGCAATGAGCATGGATGTCGCCAGCACCACCACCAGCGCGAGCCACACCAGCAAGGCCCCGACAGCCCAGAACCCTGACGGGTTGACCGCCAGCGCCACGCTGAACACGGCCAGCGGCAGCCAGTGCAGCCATGGCAAGGCCCCGGCGACACGGCGATGCAGGCGCCGCGCCTGCCAGAACATCGGCAGCACTTTTGCCGACACTCCCGAAACTAGGGCCGCCAGCCAACCGCCGAGTCCCCATGCCACGTGCAGCGGCAGAATCTTGTGGAGCGGCAGCGTCCACATCCCACCGAGCATTCCGGCCAATGCCATGCCGGCTGCGACGGTCACCAGCAACGGCACACCGATACCCGCCAGCGTGCGCGTGGTGGCATCGACCCGTTCGACCCGGCGACCGGCTGCAAGCAGCAAACCCGCCACCAGAGCCAGAAACAATGCGGCCACCGCCGCCCAGCGAAACCCCTGCGGGCCAAGACCAAGAAACCCGACCGCGAGCCCGCAGGCAACCGTGGCGCCGTACAGTGCAATAAATGGCGAGGCAAAGCGGCTACCCGATACGGACACTCGCGCCACCACGGGCATCATCTGAAATAGCGCTCCGACCATCACCGGCAGCAGCATCCCGAGCGCCAGCGCATGAACGGCGGCGAGCGCCAAAGGCGCGAATCGGTCCGGCAGGCCATCGACGGGTCCGATCGCCAACAACAGTCCCGCCAAGGCACCCAACCATGGCGCCGGCATCAGGCAACCGAACACCACCGCCGGTCGGGGTGCCTGCGCGTAATCGAGATCTACCGCCTTCATTGTTCTCCTCGCCTGCCTTCGTGACGTGATACACCCTCGAAATTGTGGGACGTCCCCCCTATAACGCCGTCGTCGCAACCTGCCATTTTCTTGATCTAGCGCAGAAGTATTGAGGCAACAGGAGCGGAAAATCGACAACCAGGTTGCGCCCGCCCCCTTCGATTTGCGCCAACCCGGCCCCATGCCAGAATCAGAAACCCGCCACTTCCCGCACGAGACTTCCCGCCCTGATGGCAGCCCCCACATTGGCGGGCAGCCGCCCCTGCCAGACACCGCCCATGTATCCGAGACGGTTCGCCTGACGCCGCCGCGCTATCGGTTGTCTACACGCATCATCTTGCTGTCGCTGGCATCCCTGCTGGTCGTGCTGACAATGATTTCGGGGACCCTGTATCTATCCTGGAAACTGGAAGGCGCCGGTGCGGCCATCAATGATGCCGGCAGCCTCCGGATGCGCGCCAACCGCATCGCCATCGAACTATCGCTCGCGGTCGCCGATGAGCCCAACGCGCTGGCCACCGAGATCCAGGCGATGGACCACACGCTCGCGCAGCTACGCCAGGGCAATCCGGCACGACCGCTGGTCCTCCCCAATGAACCCGCCATGCGGGCACAACTCCGCGCCGTACAGGCCGACTGGGAGCGCCACCTCAAACCACTGGCCGTGGCGGGCACCCCTTCCCAATACATCCACGCACTACCCGCCTTCGTGGATCGCGCGAACAAGCTAGTCGGACTGATCGAGCAGAATAGCGCCCGCAAGACAGACCTGCTGCGCCTCTCCCAGGTGATTCTGGCGGCCATCGCCTGCGTGGGCACCGTGGCTGTGATTTACCTGCTCTACCTGTGGATCATCCTTCCGGTACTGCGACTACAGGATGGCTTGCGGCGCATGGCCGCACGCGAGTTCTCGCTGCGGCTGCCCATCGAAACCCGTGACGAGTTCGGCACGCTGAATGCCGGCTTCAACCGGATGGCGGCCGAACTGCAAAGCCTCTACCAGGATCTGGCCGCACGTGTCTCGACCAAGACCGCCGAGTTGGCACGCCAGAATCGCGATCTCGAAACGCTATATGACATGGCGGCATTCCTGAACCAGGCAGGCGACGAACAGGTGCTTGCCAACGGATTCCTGGAGCGCGTCACGCAACGATTCAATGCCGACGGCGGTACCGTGCGCATCGTCGACGCACGCCAGGGCAAGCTTCATCGCGTGGCGTCCACCGGACTGTCCGCAGAACTGGCCGACAGTTCGCACTGTGCCGAGATCGAAGCGTGCCACTGCGGTTTTGCCACGCAGGTCGGCAGCATCGCCATTGCCGATCTGCGCCATACGGCGCCTCGCCACAAGATTGCCGATACGCTGTCCCCATGCCGCCGCGAAGGTTTCCTGTCGATGGCAGCCTTCCGGCTCGACACGCTGCGCGGTCCGGTCGGCACCTTCACACTCCATTTCCGCACGCCGCGCGAATTGCCGCCGTCGGATAGACAACTGCTCGAAACCATGGCTCAGCATTTGGCCACCGCACTGGAACATGTGCGGCTGTCCGCCAGCGCACGTCAATTGGCCGTGGTGGAAGAACGCAATCTTGTGGCGCAGGGGCTGCACGACAGCATTGCGCAAGGCCTGAACTTTCTGAACCTCCAGGTCCAGTTGCTCGATGATGCCGTGGAACGCGCCGAACATGACGAAGTGCGCGAGATTGTCCCGCTGCTGCGCCACGGCGTGGAAGAGAGTTACCAGGACGTACGCGAGTTACTGAACAACTTCCGCTCGCGATTGACCACGGGCGACATGCGTCCGGCCATCGAGGAAACCGTGGCCCGCTTCCGGCGTCAGTGCCGCACCGAGGCCACGTTGAAGATCGACGATCAGGGCCTGCCGCTTCAGCCGGAACAGCAGTTGCAAATACTGTTCATCCTGCAAGAAGCGCTGTCGAACGTTCGCAAGCATGCGATGGCCGAGCACGTCACCATCTCCATCGAACATGGCCGCGCGTTCCGGCTTGTGGTGCAGGACGACGGTGACGGCTTCGATGCCGCGCGGCTCGACGTAAGCGACACCTCCCACGTCGGCCTGCACATCATGAGAGAGCGCGCGGCGCGGCTCGGTGCCGAGTTGACCATCGACGCCCGCCCCGGGTTGGGCGTGCGCATCGCCCTCACGCTACCGCACGCGGCCGACGCGGCGCCATCCCCCACCTTCACCCCGTTCATTCCCTTGCGCCGACTCCAGGAGCCTGCCTCATGACTATCCGCATCCTGCTGATCGACGACCACACGCTGTTCCGCTCTGGCATCCGTGCCCTGCTGCAGCGGCAGGCCGATTTCGAGATCGTCGACGAAGCTGCCGACGGCGTGGAAGGGATCAAGCGCGCCAAGCAGCACCGGCCGGATGTGATCCTGCTCGATCTGAACATGCCGGGCCTCTCGGGACTCGACGCGTTGCAGTTAATGGTGGAAGACCTCCCGGACAGCGCGGTAGTCATGCTGACTGTTTCGGAGGAAGCCGAAGAGTTGGCTACGGCGCTGCGAAGCGGTGCGCGCGGCTACCTGCTCAAGAATATCGAAACCGAGGCGCTGACCAGCGCGATCCGCCGCGCGGCGACAGGCGAACCGGTGATTTCCGAAGCGATGACGGCCAAGCTGGTGCAGCAGTTTCGCGCGCCGTGTCCGCCTGCTGCCGCGCCACGCGCCGCCGACGCGCCATCACTGACCGCGCGGGAGCGCGATATCGTGCGGGGGCTGGTACGCGGGGAGAGCAACAAGGAAATCGCGCGGGAGCTGGGCGTGGCCGAGAGCACGGTCAAGATCCACGTGCAGAACATTCTCAAGAAGCTCAACCTCGCCAGCCGCGTGCAAGTGGCGGTCTATGCGGTCGAACATGGCATCGCTGCGACCTGACCGCATTGGCGCATGGTTCGACCGCCGGGGGCGATCAGTAGTCCGATCGCTTGACGCCCTGCTCCGTGCCGAGCAGCAACACATTGGCGCCACGCAGCGCGAACAGGCCCACCGTCACCACACCGGGCAACTGGTTGATGCGCTGTTCCAGTGCACGCGGGTCTTCGATCTTGAGGCCGGACACATCGAGGATCACATTGCCGTTGTCGGTCTTGTAGATGCCGCCTTCCTTCGTCATGCGCAGCTTCGGCTGACCACCGAGGACGGCCATCTGGCGCGCCACGGCTGCACGTGCCATCGGGATCACCTCGACCGGCAGCGGGAAGTTGCCCATGACCGGCACGAGCTTGCTGCCATCGGCGATGCAAACAAATCGGTCTGCCACCGAGGCCACGATCTTCTCGCGCGTCAGCGCACCGCCACCACCTTTGATCATCGCGCCCGAGGCATCGATCTCGTCGGCACCGTCCACGTAGACGGGAATGCTGTCGACTTCGTTGAGATCGAGCACCGTGAAACCGTGCTGCTGCAGGCGGCGCGTGGAGGCTTCCGAGCTCGACACAGCACCCGAGAAGCGCTCCTTGAATGCCGCCACGGCGTCGATGAAGAGATTGGCGGTGGAGCCGGTGCCCACGCCAAGCACCGCGCCCTCGGGCACTTCCTGCTTCACATAGTCGGCGGCGGCTTGCGCGACTTGCGCCTTGAGTTCATCCTGCGTCATGAAAACAGCCTGCGTCTGGGGGAAAACGCGTAGTGTAGCGGATCGACGTGGCTGGTTCCTGTTTGCCGCGCCAGATATTGCCCCGTTACGCCTCGCCGTTACAATGCCTCATTCCCGGGCGGATTCCCCGCCCCACTCTTCCAGACGGACACAGATCATGACCGCGCTCGAACAGCTGAAGCAGATCACAACGGTGGTTGCCGATACCGGCGACTTCCAACTGATGAAGCAGTACACGCCCCAGGATGCGACCACGAACCCCTCGCTGATCCTGAAGGCCGTGCAGAAGCCCGAATACCGTCCGCTGCTGGAGCAGGCCACGCGCGACCATCACGGCAGCGCGGGGCTCGAAGCCGTGATGGACCAGTTGCTCATCGCCTTCGGCTGCGAAATCCTGGCCATCGTGCCGGGCCGCGTGTCCACCGAGGTCGATGCCCGCCTGTCGTTCGACACCCAGGCCACCGTCGACAAGGCACGCCACCTGATCGGCCTGTACGAGCAACGCGGCATCGCCCGCGAGCGTGTACTCATCAAGATCGCCTCGACCTGGGAAGGCATAAAGGCTGCCGAAATCCTTCAGCGCGAAAACATCCGCTGCAATATGACGCTGCTCTTCTCGCTCGCGCAGGCAGTGGCCTGCGCCGAGGCCGGCGCGCAACTGATCTCCCCGTTCGTCGGCCGCATCCTCGACTGGTACAAGAAGCAGGCCGGCGACAAATGGGACGCCGAAGCCAACGCCGGCGACAATGATCCCGGCGTCCGCTCGGTGCGCCAGATCTACGACTACTACAAGAAGTTCGGCTACGCGACCGAAGTGATGGGTGCCAGCTTCCGCGGCACCGGACAGGTCCTGTCATTGGCCGGCAGCGACCTGCTGACGATCAGCCCCGATCTGCTCGAACAACTCGCTGCGAGCAACACCACCGTCGAACGCAAGCTCTCTGTCGAGCAGGCACAAGCCGGCAACATCGCCCGCATCGCCGCCGACGAAGCCGCCTTCCGCTGGCAACTCAACGAAGACGCCATGGCAACGGAAAAGCTGGCCGAAGGCATCCGGTTGTTTGCAGCCGATGCGGTGAAGCTGGAGAAACTGGTGGGGGAATTGGCGGGATAACCCTGTTCCGTTGCGGACGACACCATCCGCAACGGTGATGGAGACCTTGCCATGGCGAAAGTTCAGTTCAGAACTTCTCGTCATGGCAATCTATTTGGCCCCCTCCGATGGTGAAGTCAGGGCGAGCAGGCGATCTGCGGCATCGCTCAATTTCCCTGCCACCGCACGAAGTACCTGTGCCCTCTCTTTCGGATCTCCGCAGTAGACTAATCGGGAGAATCCTGTGCCCAGCAATTCAGCGTAGGTTTCCTCATCATTTTCCGCTACCGCCGCAACCAGTTTTCTGTCATCACCATCCGGACAGATGATGGCTTCCGGGATCGAAATCTGAAATCCGCAGACAGCCAACGTACTGGATTTTTCCGTGTAATCCCCATAGATAAATGCGTGATCCGAACGGATTGCAAGCAATCCCGCGGACAGCGGCAAACTACGGACAAGCTGAAGCACCTCCGGCGGCTCTACAGGAAACTGATAGACACCCTCGATTCTGGAAATCACTTCGACAGAAAGATCCGCACGAATTAAAGCCTCCTTCAGCGCATGCGACCGTCCGCTGATGTCGACATCGTCCTGCCCGTTGGCTTTGTCAGCAATTGCCGCCTCGGCATGCCTTGCAATGTCAGCCGCCACGGGGAAGTCAATTCCCAGCATCGGCAGCAATGCCTCCACGAATGCACTGCCGTCGAAATCATAAAGACCACCCAAAGTGAAGCCGATCCGCCCGAACTGTCCGTTGTCGCGGTCCCATTCTGGCTCCCAGGACGACAGCGAAAGCGCGTTGAAATGCGTGACGACTAGCCGGTCCAATGGAGTAAAGGTATCGACGAAATGAAACGTTCCGCATACAAGACTGTTGGGTGGAGTTACATCATCAGGCAGACCCAGTTGACGATCTGGCTCATCTATAAGCAGATGACGTTCGACTTCTGCACCGGACGTGCGATGGCTAATACCAAAGCGATCCTGAAATAGTGTCAGAACAGCACCCATGGGCACTCTTGCTATTCGCTCATAGTGAGGGAATGAAGCTATCGCCTTACTTGCTTGAGCCAAAATCTCGTCAAGCCTTTTAGGGACTCTCTTGGCCGCCTTGGCACTCGACGAATAGTGCAAAGTACTGTGGGAGGCGGCATCCTTGACGGTACGCCAGGCGGCGTTATAAATGTGCCCCGGTGAAAAGAATTTTTGAATGGCACTGGTCATGATACTTCGGACCGCACGTCTTTCTTCATCCTCAAGGAGCAAGCCATGCTGCTCCAACTGAACCTCCATATAAGCAAGACAATCCTCTACGGCGCTCAATACCCACAATTGCATGGCGCCGTGGGCGTCCCGAACACCCCTTCCCTCGGCGATCGAAATCCCACTCGCCTGCGACCCATCGTTGTGTGGAAGCAGTCGAAAGGCCGAGCGCGAGTAGTCAAACTTCAAATACTGCTTCGCCGATAAGCTGAAACCGGATATTGGGTAAAGCACGATTGGATTGCCGTGCAGCATCTGACAAATCCGTTCGACCTCGTGCGCGGAGGCACAGCAGGGATCGTCGCAACCGTGCGTCAACTGGATCTCCCCACCTTCGCCTAAAACGCGTCCGCTCCAATCATTCAAAGCCTCGATCAACAACAACTGATCAGTTTTCAGCTTCGAATAGTCGATGCGCTGCGTTGCAGACTCCATCGTGGAAAGATAGTTGAGGACTTGTTGATCCAACAAAGGCTTACTGGATTCCGATGGGGTCATGGCACATTTTCGTGTTGGCATACCGAACGCCGGATTGCCCGAAACCGAAACAACGATCCCGCGCCGATTCGTGCATGCCCCACTCACGGATGTGTGCATGCATGAGCGAATCAGACAGGAAAGCCGGCTCTCTCTCGATCCGGGAAATCAGATCAGTCTTGGTCGATTCGGAGTATGACGTGGCGAAGAAGCAGTATGCCCATGATGAAAATGGAGCCATATGCTCCAAATCATGAGCCAGCCAAATGCCCGCATTGCCGCCGACGAAGGCAACTTCCGCTGGCAACTGAACGAAGTCGCCATCGCAACGGACAGGCTGGTTGGGGAAATGGCGGGCTGATTTGCCCCGAAGACTAGCAACTACTGCTGGTGTGCTCCCCTCTCCCATGCAATGGGAGAGGGGTTGGGGGAGAGGGCCGGAGATTCTGCTTGCCGACCACATCGCAACTTGAACCGCTTGCCCTCTCCCCCGCCCCTCTCCCGCTTGTATAGCCCGGACACATAGGTAACACCTGTTCGGAGACATGGGTAACACATCTAGACTGGCTGGCAGTGTCTTTTG
>Ga0209025_1001227_pt1 | contig 35810 bp, 27 predicted proteins | sample AraplaMF_Col_mLB_FD_184256 | JGI IMG/M metagenome (GOLD analysis project Ga0209025, IMG submission 184256) | Arabidopsis root microbial communities from the University of North Carolina, USA - plate scrape MF_Col_mLB (SPAdes) (version 2) | ecosystem: Host-associated > Plants > Roots > Endosphere... | reverse complement strand
GTGGTCGACGAGGCCTTTGCCGATTTCGCCCCCGAGGCCAGCCTGCTGCCGATCTTGCCTGATGGCGTGCTGGTGCTGCGCTCCTTCGGCAAGGCCTATGGCTTGGCCGGCCTGAGGCTCGGCTTCGCGGTTGGCGAGCCGCGTTTCACTGATGCCTTGCTGGCAATGCTCGGCCCCTGGGCGGTGGCCGGGCCGGCGTTGCATGTCGGGGCGCTCGCGCTCGGTGATGCGCAGTGGCTGTCGATGACCGGCGAGGCCCGCGCTGCCGACAGCAGGCGGCTCGATGCCTTGCTTGCGCCGCTTGGTCGGGTCGTCGGCGGTACCGTGCTCTATCGCTTGCTCGAGACGCCGCAGGCGCCTGCTCTGTTCGAGCGGCTCGGCCGGGCCGGCATTTATGTCCGCCGCTTCCAGCACGATCCCGCGCGCCTGCGCTTCGGCTTGCCCGGGGACGAGACTGCCTGGGCGCGGTTGGCGCAGGCGCTCGCGCCGGCCTGAGTCTCGCTGCGCCATCTTTGCAGCCGGCACATGCGGGGGCGTGCGGGACGGCGCGGCGCCCCGACGCTATCGTCGGGTGATTCCAGCGATCCGGAGACAACCCGCATGCAGCCCTGGCCGAAGCAGTCCGCCCTCACCATCGGCTTTGCCCATGCGGCCTATCAGCTGCGCGACGAATATCTCGTCCGCAACGGTGCAGCAGCGAGCTTCGAGGTCCGCACCGTCGACGAACTCAAGGCCCGCGCGGCCGAGGCCGACGTGCTGGTCGTCTCCGGCCTCTGGCGCAACGAGATTCTGGACGGCTTGAGCAAGCTGCGCTTCATCCAGTCGATCAGTGCCGGCACCGACCAGTTCGACAAGCAGAAGCTGGCTGCGGCCGGCATCCCACTCGCCAGCGCCCAGGGTAGCAATGAGCGCGCCGTCGCCGAGCATGCGATCTCGCTGATCCTGGCGCTGGCGCGCCAGCTCCATTTCGCCCGCGACAATCAGGGCAAGCAATTCTGGCGGCCGATGATCGGCGACCGTTCCCGCCGCGAGGACGAGCTCGGCGGCCGGACCCTGGTGATCGTCGGGCTCGGGCGCATCGGTCTCAGGCTCGCGGCGATTGCCGCCGCCTTCGGCATGCGCGTCATCGGCGTGCGCCGGCGGCCCGGATCGGAGCCGAATGTCGAGCGGATCGTGCCGCCCGCGGAATTGCATGCCGCACTCGCACAGGCCGATTTCGTCGCGCTGACCTGTCCGCTGACGCCGGAGACGGAAGGGCTGATCGATGCCGCCGCGCTCGCCGCGATGAAACCATCAGCCTATCTGATCAATGTCGCCCGCGGCCGCGTCGTCGACGAGCCCGCCCTGATCGCGGCGCTCGAAGCCGGCCGCATCGCCGGCGCCGGCATCGATTGCGTCTACGAGGAGCCGCTGCCGGCGGCCTCGCCGCTCTGGGCTATGTCGCAGGTGCTGCTGACGCCGCACAGCGCGGGCGAGACCCGCGCCTATGAGAGCAATGTCGTCGACATCCTCCTGGACAATCTCGGCCGGCTGGAGCGCGGCGAGGCCGCGCTGCTCAACCAGGTCGTCTGAACAAGCCCCGGCTCACCAGCGCGGGCGCGGGCCGTAGCTGCCGTCGCAGCCGACGAGCGGGCCACCCGGATAGTAGTCGTCGATGATGATGTCCGGCATCTGGCAGCCGCCGCGGCTGACGCTGCGGTTGATGCGGCGGCGCTGCTGCCCATAATCGTCGGGTTCGGCCCAGACGGTGCGGCCGTCATAGCGCGGTTCGGCCCGGTCGAGCGTCGGCTTCTGGATGGCGGCGCGCGGCGCCTGGGCACGCTGAGGGGCTTTCTCGGTGGCCTGCTGGCGCACCGGTGGCACGGGCGCCGCGGCGACATCGCTTGCCTCCTTGCCGGCGACCTGCGAGGCGGGAACGACCACGTCCTCGGCGATGGCGCGCACCAGCTTCTGGACGCCGGTGTCGAGCGCGAGCGTGCGGAAGGAGGCGTCGCCGCAGCCGCCGCAGCGGGCCGGGTCGAGCGGGACGAGATCGACGCGCGCCTTGCCGTCGTCACTGGCCTGGCCCTCGCCGGTGGCACGGGCGGCGATCACCACCTTGGCGGCGTCCTCGAGCTGCATCTCGATCAGCTGGGTCCGGAGCGCGCGGGCGCGGCGGTAATTGACCACCTCGTCGCCGCCCGAGACCAGGATGGCGAAGGGCGCGCCCTTGGGGGCGTTGCCGCGGAAGACGTCGCGCAGCTGGGTGATGGCGCGGCGCGCTTCGGAGGTGACCTCCCAGCTGCCGGGCGCGAACGGGATCTGGCGCGTCGTCATGATCTCGCGGGCCGCCTGGGCGACGCCGAAGGAGACGGTGCGCGACGAGAATTCCAGCTTCAGCGACTGCGGCCGCTCGGCGACCTTGGGCGCATCCGGGTTACCACCTTCGGACTGGGCGAAGCCCACACTCGCCGAGACGATCAGGGCGAGGGCGGCGACGGCGACGCGCAGGCGGTTGCTGCGCTTGCGGACGGTCTGGTCGAGCTGGAAGCCCATGGCGGGTCTCCTCATGAACGGGTGTGCGCTGGGCACGTTGCCAAGCCCTTGGTGAGCCTTGAGCCGGTTTCGCAAATGCCGGCCGGAAGGCGATGCCGGAAAGATGAACGCGCGCGCGTAGGAGGGCGTGCATTCATCCACTGTTCAGGAAAAAATGCAGCGCGCAGCGAAAATGCGGCAAACCATGGCAAGGCTCGGACAACGCCATTGCCGCGTCCCGTCTCGCCGAGCCGGCCGTCGCATTGTCGAGGCTACTGGACTATGCGAAGAGAGGGTAAACAGGGGGTCTGGCCATGAAGAACGCAGATGAGCGCAAGGACAACGCCGAGCTTCCGCAGATGATGTCCCGTCGCGCGCTCGGCGGATTCGTCTTTTCGTTGCCGCTGCTCAGCGCTCTTCCTGCACTGGCGCAGACCGATCAGGGCGCGACCAATATCCTGCGCTCGCTGGCACCGCATGATCGTGTGCCGGGTGCCAGTCGTGGCGGCAGCGGTGGGGTCGTGGTTCGCCGCGTCGCGCCGGTGCCGCGCCGGGTCCATACCCGCGGCTACGGCTCGGACGTCGTGATCGACCTGACCCGCCGCGTCGAGGTCACCGTCTTCTTCGACAACGACTCGGCCTCGCTGCGCCGCGGCGCGGAGGCGACGCTGATGCGGCTGGCTCTGGCCCTGCGCGATCCGATCCTGCTCGACCAGCGCTTCCTGATCGGCGGCCACACCAGCGCCGAGGGCGGCTACGACTACAATGTCGAGCTCTCGCAGGAGCGTGCCGCCGCGGTGCGCGACTGGCTGGTCTCCTATGGCGAGATCGGCCCGAGCCGCCTCGTCGCCCACGGCTTCGGCCCCGATATGCTGCGCAATCCGCGCAGCCCCTATTCGCCCGTCAATCGCCGCGTCGAGGTCATCGCCATCACCGGCTGAGTTTCTACCGTCTTCCCGAAACAACCGCTCGCCTCAGGGGGCACCGTCATGGCTTTCTTCAAGCGTCTCATGCTCGGCTTCGCGCTGCTGATGTCCTTCGCAGCCGTCGCCCAGGCTCAATCGCCGAATTCCCGCATCAACCTCCTGGTGATGTCGGATGATGCCGATCCGGACACGGTTCCGCGCAACAACCGCATCTTCAACCGGGTCCAGCTCCAGCTTTCGGAGTACCTGAACACCCGCGGCTTCCAGGTCTATGACGAGACCAGCCTGGCGCTCGGCATCACCCAGACCGCCCGCGTCCGCCGCCGCGACGCCGAGCTGATCGAGATCGCCCGTGCCGTCTCGACCCCGGTCGACGCCATGGTCGTCTACCAGATCTACGCCTCGGCCCGGCGCGCCGTTGCCGCCGACATCCGCTTCCCCGAGATCCGCATCGCCGGCCGCGTGCTCAATGTCCGCTCCGGCCAGTTCATCGCGGCCTTCGAGGTCGGCGGCTTCCAGCTGCCTGCTCTGCCGAACCCCTGCAGCGCCGAGTGCCTGCTCGAGACCGTCGGTACCCAGTCGCGTGTCCTCGCCGCCGATCTCGGCGCCGCGATCGCCCAGAAGCTCGAGGGCTTCGCTCGCCCGGCCGGTGGGGCCGCTGCGGTCGGCAAGGATGGTATCGTTCTGGGTGGTGGTGCTGGTGGTGGTGCGGCTCCGGTCGCGAACAGCGCCGATGGCTGCACCAATCTGCCGACCGACTTCATGATCCAGCTGCGCGACTTCACCGCCGCGGAGGTCGACCGGGTCGAGAGCGAGTTCGTCCGCTGGGGTTGCTACCGCGCCCACCGCGCCACCCAGATGACGTCGACCTCGGCCGATTTCTTCTACTCGACCTCGGCCGACTCGGCCCGCCTGACCCGCAACTTCCGCCTGATGCTGGAACTGGTCGGTCTGAACGGCCAGGTCACCTTCTCCGGCAACCGGCTGGTGGTCAGCAAGATCGCCACCCGCTGATCCAGGCGGCGCCGGGTAACCATAAACCCCGGCCCGCTCTTGCAAAAAAGCCGCCCGGTCGACACGGACCGGGCGGCTTGTTACTTTAATTGTGGCAGCAATATGCGTCGGCTTGGCGCGGACGGGACGGGGAGGGTTCCGTTCGCCGCATCTGCCGGCGTTCGATGCGGATATTTGACACATGGATTGGGGCATTGACCCGGCACGGGTCGCGGAGATCAGCACGATCGCGTCTTCGCGCCGGTTTTCCGCCCGGGACACCGAGAAGTTCGTTCTCGCGATCACGGGCGGCGGTTCGGAGAATGCCGACCTGCCGCTCTGGGACATGTTGCAGGTGCTGTTCTCGCTCGGTGCGCTGACGGCGAATCCGCGCATGCCGGCCCGCGACGCCGCCATCGGCTGCATGCTTGACGAGAGCGGCATCCTGCTGCGGCCGCTGCGCCAGGAAGGGCCGGTGCGCACCGTGCTCGCCGGCGCGACCATCGAGGCCTCCGCGGCCGAGATCGTGCTGTCCTATGGCGGCAAGGGCGAAGCCAAGACCCGCTCCTTCTCCTGGAGCCGGATCAGGCGTGCGCTCGGCCTCGCCGATTTCCTCTTCGCCGCCGAGGCGGACGAGCGCTCGGAAGGCGGGCTCGTCGCCCTGCGCACCGCGCTCGACGCGGTCTTCGCCCTGTCCTCCTTCGACGAGGACGGCATGAAGCGCGCCGTGCAGGAGCCGGCACGCTTCATGCGGGCCTGGCGCCGGCGCCATCTGCCCTTGCTCGCCTTCGCCGACCTGATCCGCCAGCGCGAGGCCTTCCTCAACGCCTCCGGCCGGCGCGAACGCCAGCGCGAGTTCGATCCGGACGACCTGATCTCGCTCTGGAGCTTCGCTTTGCTACATGGCGAGACCTGGAGCTTCGCCCGCTTCGCCGAGCGCTTCAGTGCGCTCGTCCGCGAGGAGCGCTCCAGCGTCGGCCGCCGCGATTTCATCGCCCCGGCCTCGATGGAGACCCTGATGGCGCGTCAGCCCTCGGAGAACCCCGAGGAGGCGCTGATCGCCTGGCTCGACCATCAGGCGATCCTCGGCGAGCTCGAGTCGGAGGATCCCGAGGAAGAAGACGACGAGCCGGAAGAGGAGGACGAGGACGGCGTCGTGCGCGAGCGCGTCTATGCCGCGCTGATGCGCCTGCCGGCCGAGCCGAAATTCCTCAACAAGGAGGAGCGCGAAGCGATCGGCCGAGCGCTCGCCATCCTGCCGCTCGCCCATGAGCAGCCCCTGACGCTGGTGCGCTCGCGCGCCGTGGCGCCCTGGGAGAACCGCCTCGTCGAGGCGAGCCGTCGCATCGCCGGCTCCAATCGCGGCCAGGTCGACCAGACGCCGGAGCCGTTCGACTATGCCGGCATCGGCGCGGCGCTGGCCGCGCTCGGCAAGCGGCTCGACGAATTGCTGCTGATCGGCAATGCGCTCGAGGCGATCGAGGGCCCGCAGAGCGATGCGGCGGCGGCCGAGGGACAGAAGCTTTTGCGGCGCTGGCGCCATGATCGTGCCAGCTTCCGGATCGACGATGCGAAACTGGCGCTGACCTTCGCAAGGCATGGGGGAGCACTGAGAACGGTCGCAGCAGCCCTGCACCGGATCAACAGGCAACAAAAGCGCTTCGGAGAAACGACGGACCTGGTCGCCCAGGCCGCCAGCGACGAGGCGCGGTTCACCGACGTCTTCTCGCAGCGCTATCAAGGGCGATCGAAACGGCCATGACAGACTTCCTCAACCAGGGTCCGCTCGAAGACGACCCGCGCGTCGGCCGCGCCACGGCCCGCCTGGTTCTGGCGGCTCTCGCGAGCGCCGAGCCGGAAGAGACCGTTGCCGCGAGCATCAGCCGCGCCGACCTGTGGGCCCATGCCCGCCGTGTTCGGGGCGAGCCGGTCAATTTCGCCGCCGAGCGCGCCATCCGCACGGATCCGGAGGCTGCGCGGCTTTATCGCCGCTTGCTTTCCTTCCAGGCTGTGGCGCGTAGCGAACTCGCCGCCGCGGCCTATGACAGCAGCGCGACGCACCGCCGCATCGGCTCCTTCGAGCTCGACGTGATCGAGGAGGACGATGCGCCGCCGGCCCTGGTCATCCAGTGCCTGTCGGAGACCGACCCCGCCCCGACCATGATCGAGGTCGTCTCGATCGAGGGTGTCGTGCGCCTGCCGCTGCCGGCGCCGGTCGACAAGCACATCGTGATCGACCTGCCGCGCCAGGATGCCGAGCGCGACTTGCTGCGATTGATGCTCGCCAACCCGCTCGCGGGCGTTTATCTGCTGTGACGTCAGGGACGCTGCCTTTTAGGCAGCGTCATCTATGCCTGGCTGAGGGGACGGCAGGGCCTGCGAGAGGATGATGGCGGGAGATCAGAACGTCCGGCGCTCCGGTGTCTTCGTCGTCGTGCCGACGACCGACCAGCCGATCATCCTGAAGAAACTGGCCTGGTCGGCGCGCGTGCCGGTTTCGCGCGTCGTGCTGGCGACCGAGAGCTCCGAGGTCTGCGAGCCCTGGAGCACGCAGTACAGCAACCTGCTCCGCCCCGGCGAACCGCTGCGCCAGATTCTCGGCCTGCCCGATGGCGGCAGCTATCGCCTTGCGGCGTCCGGTTCGATCGACCAGGGCAAGAGCTGGATGGTGCCGACGCTCGCCGCCCATTGCGCGCTCGCCCATGGCGAGGCGGTGACGCACAAGGCCGGCGAAGCCAAGCTGGTGATCTGGGGCACCGGCGCGATCGACCTCTCCGTCGCCGATACGGCTGCCGAGGCGCGCGTCACCCAGCAGGAATATCATCTCACCACCAAGATCGACCGCTGCCGCCATCTCTTCGCCGATGCCGAGCATGGCGCGACGCCGGTGCTGGCGCTGGTGCCGCATGGCGAGGAGGCCGAGCGCGCCGTGGCGATCCTCGGCAAGATTCTCGGTGGCCAGCCGCACCATATCGTGGTGGTCTCTTCCCTCGCGGACATCGCTGCGCCGATCGATCTCTTCCTGCGCAGCGGCTCCTTCGAACCGCAGGCCGCGGCGTCCGCGCCGGAGCGGCCGGCCGAACCGGGATCGTCGTCGATGGCCCTGAGACCGTTCGAGCCCAAGCCTGCCGAGCAGCCCTCCGGTCCGCAGCCAGCTGGCCCGCAGCAGGAGCAGACCGTCGTCCAGCCGCGCCCTGCCGGGGACGAGCCCTCGATCGCCGATGTGCTGAAGAGCCCGCAGGCTCCGCGTTCGCGCCGTTCGGTGCTCAACGACAAGCCGGCTTCGTCATCGTCCTCGTCGCGCCTGCCGCTGATCGCGGCCGCGGCCGTCGTCCTGCTCGCCGGCGCCGCCGGCGCAGGCTGGTATCTGACGCGCGGTACCCCGACCGAAGACCCCTATCAGTCCCCACCGACGCTGAACCAGCCCGGCACGGCCGAGTCGACGCCGCCGTCCAGCCAGCAGAGCAGCACGCAGCAGAAGCCGACGGTGCCTACGCTCGGCCAGCAGAACGCTGCCGTCCAAGGCGGCCCTGCAGTCGCCGCGGGAGCCGCTTTGGCGAAGCTGGTGACCTTGTCGGCGCCGGCCGGCAGCAGCTGCGAGGCGCAGATCTACGAAGTGCGCCCGCGCTACAGCGAGGCCTCGGTCGATGTCGGCGAGATGGCGAGCGTCGTGGTCGATGGTCAGGACATCTGCGGCTTCTCGCTCGATCCCGTCGCGCCGGCCAAGGCGAAGTTCCAGAACGGGACCGGCCCGGCGGTGGTCGCCTCGAAGTCGACGCCGACCCGCGTTGTCTTCAATCCGAATGCGATCCGCGGTGGCATCACCGCTTTCCCGGTGATCCAGATCGAAGAGCCCAGGGCGCTGTCGATCCAGATTCAACGGCGCTGAGCTGTCCCAGCCGTCATGCTCGGGCTTGACCCGAGCATCTCAGGCCGGATGAGTCCCCGACCAGAATCCTTCTTGTCACGATATTCTCGGCTCTCCGCTACGCAGAGGCCGAGAATGACGCTGACTGAGTTGGGCTACAGCCCGCCACGCGTCAGTCCGCGCCATAGGCCCCAGGGCGGCGGGTCGCTGGTCGGCGAGAGCTGGCGGATCGCGGCGAGGCGGCCGGCGATCAGCGCGAGCGCGATCGACGGCAGCGCCATCAGCATGTGATGCGAGGTTGCCGCGGCGATGAAGGTCATCGGCTGGCCCATCACCGGCAGGAGGCCGATCGCGTTGCCCCAGGAAATGCTCCAGTGCAGCGAGAAGATCGTGGCGATGCCGACGAGGATGATCGCCGTGCCCTTGTTGGCGCCCTCCTGGGCCGAGCCCATGGCGCGCTCGCGTAGCAGGCTGACTGCGAGGCAGAGCAGGCCGAAAACGGTGATCACCTCGGCTAAGAGCAGCGCGAGCACCGCCGGCAGGCCGAAGCGCACTGCCAGGAAGGTGGCGATGAAGTCGTTCTGCACCACCGGCAGGCGCACCAGGTCACTGACGGTGAAGCGGCTCACCGCATCGTCCGCAACCTCGCTCTTGCGCTCGGCGATCGGTGTCGTCCGCGCTCCCGGCATCATCGCGCAGAGCGAGACCGGCGAAGGCGGCAACTCGTCGAGCGCGCGGCGGATCTCGACCGGCGTCTTCTCGAGGCCGAGATCGAGCCGTGCCAGCGTGCACGGCATCTCGGCGAGCGCGACCTTGGACTGCAGCAGCTGGAAGCCGAGATCGCGATGGATCACGTCCGGGCCGTGCTCCTGCGCGTTCATCTGTGCCGTGCGCTTGTTGGCATGGTCGAGGTCGTACCAGGTGATCAGGCGCTCGGCTGGCTTGTTCAGCGAGCCGGCGCGCGCCTTTTCGAGCACCTCGATCGCCGCGAGCCGCTCCTTGGGCAGGGTCCAGAGACCGGAGATCCCGTAGCTGACGAGGTTGGGGAAGATGTAGATCAGCGCCGCATTGATGCCGAGCAGGGTGACGAGGATCAGCGCCAGCACGCCGCCGCGCGGCCAGCCGAGCCGGCGCACCTTGCGCTGCGGCGCATCGGCCCGGCGCAGGAAGACGCGCATGATCGCGACCAGGCGCTTCAGCGTGCTCGGCAGCAGGAAGGCGAAGGCGAGCACCACCGTGGTCGCCATCATGATCAGCACCGGCGAGTAGTCGCTCTTCAGGAACGGCACCGCGGTCTGGAACAGGATGAAGACGAAGACGGTCGCGAGGCTGACGCTCAGCCAGGAGACGTAGTGGCGCTGGTTGTAGAAGTAGTCGATCCGCGAGAAGCCGAGGAAGATGTGCGCCAGCACCAGGACGAGCGCGATCTTGCCGACTTCGACCGGCTGGAAGCCGGCGACGCCGGTCTCGGTGCCGACCACGGCCCAGACGACGAAGCCGGCCAGGATCACGATCGCCGGCACGGCGCGTAAGAGCTGGTCCTTGAAGCCGACGCCCATGAAGAAGGAGCGCGGCAGCGCCGCGATCGCCCGCTGCGGCTGGCAGGCGATCACCACCGCAACGACCGGGACGAGGTCGAAGAACAGGAGCTTGTTCTTCTCGGCGTGGATGGTGAAGTCGGTCTTCTCGGCGTCGACGCCGAGCGCGAGCAGGGTCAGGCTGCCCAGGCAGCAGAGCAGGACGAGACCGAACCAGGTCAGGCGCAGCGGCGTGGTGAAGCGCGGCCCGATCATGATCGCGATGCAGGCGATCGCATAGGCGAGGATGGTGGCGTGCAGCGCCGCCTCGTAGGAGATCGAGGCGCCGCCGAGCCGCGACAATTCCGGCGCCAGCACCAGCATGGTCGAGGCGCCGATGAGAGCTGTCGAGCCGAGCGCGCCGACGAGCCTGACCAGGATGGCGCTGCGCCGGAACAGGGTGGCGTGGTGCATGGCCGAGAGCACGCCGAAGCCGGCGACGGCGAGCGTCAGCAGCAATCGCACGGCGCGCTCGGCCCCGTTGAGCGAAGCGAGCGGATTGCCGATCTCGGCTGCCGACATCGGCTGGCGCGGCGGCGTCACCACCGGCCGGACGCTCTCGGTCGTCGCGCTGGCGCGCAGCGCCTCGGCGTCGTCGGGAGCGAAGCGATGGGTCTTGCTCAGCGGCGTCAGCCGCAGCGGCAGGCGGCCATTGGATTCGGCGCCGATGTCGACGGCATAGCGCGTGCGGCCGATGATCATGTGGCTCAGCCGCGACGGCCCTTCGGGGTCGAGCTCCCAGGCGATGTCGGTGAAGTCGGTGACGCGCTGGTTGCCGCGCGCGAACACGACAGGCGGGCGCGGCGCGTCGACGGCGTCGCCCGGCGCCAGGAAATAGCTACCGCCGCGCGCCATGATGCTGAGCGCCTTGAAGGGCAGGGCGGTCGCCGCGACATGCGCCTCTTCCCTGACCGAGCAGGTCAGGCGGCCGCCGATCGAAACGATGCGATCCTCGCCGCGCTCGTCCGCGGCGATCATGCCGGTGACGACCTCGCGCACGCGGTCCGTGGCCTTGCGCGGCTGGCAGACCGGTAGCGTGTTGCCGTCGAGCCGGAGCGTCGAGATCGGGCCGGCCTGGTCGATGGTGAGCTTGCGGGAACCCGGCTTGCCGGCCTCGGTCAGGCTGAGCGCCAGGCGTCCCGGCCTGGCTTCGTCGACCGCGATCGCCAGGGCACCCGCGGCGATGCGGTCACCGGGCTGGAAACGCCAGCGCGCCGAGAAACTGCCGGCGCCGTTGAGATAGTCGAGCCAGAGCCGGCGATTATTGGCGACGTTGCGGATGGTGACGCGTCCGTCCGGCTGGCGGGTGAAGGTGACATGTCGCGCCTCGGCCGCGTCGAAGCGCTGTGGCTGTAGCAATTCGCGCCGGCCGATCGTCACGGTCTCGCCGCGGGCGAGGGCGAGGTCGAGCCGCTCCAGGCTGACGACCGGCCGGGCGCTCTCAATCAGATAGCTGGTATTGTGCCACCAGAAGCCGAGCACGCCGAGGCAGAGGGCGAGCAGGACGAGGCCGGTCACGGTCCCACCCGCACCGCCGATGCGCAGGCGCGGCAGACGGAAGGGCCGCAAGGTCAGCCAGCGCCCCATCAGCTGGCGCAGCGCGGTGGTCTCGCTCACTTCTTGTCTCCGAGCGCGGCGACCTTGGCGAGCAGGCCGGCCATCAGGCGGCCGCAGGCGCGCCCGCCGGTTTCCCGCGTATGCGAGACCAGGCAGGTGAAGGCGACGCGCTTCCTGCCCGCGACATTGTCCATCCAGCCGGCGAACCAGGCCGAGTTCATGCCGTCGGTGGTGTCGGCGGTGCCGGTCTTGCCGAAGATGCGCTTGCGGATCTCCGGCGGCAGCGAGGCCATCACGCCGGCGGCGGTGCCGCCCGGCGAGTTGACGACGCCATAGAGACCGCGCTGGGCGTCGTCGAGGAAGGGCTCGGCCTGGCGCGGATCCATGCCGGGGATCACAGGCGTGCCTTCGTTCGGCTGCGGCGTCTCGGCGACGTCCGAGACCGGCTTCAGGATGCGCGGGCGGATGATCTTGCGGGCGCCCAGCGAGCCATAGATCGAGGCCATCGCGATCGGGGTCGCACGCACGCCCTGGCCGTAGGAGTTGGTGGCGAGGTCGATGCGGCGGGCATTGCGCTTGTCCTCGACCGCGAGGTCGAGCGCTTCGCCGGTCAGGCGCTGCGCGCCAGGCACGATGCCGCGGGTCAGGTCGACGCCGGGCTGGACCAGCGCGCCCGGCTGGGTGATCGGGTAGAGATGCTCGGTCATCTCGGCGAGGACCGTGCCGGTGCGGCCGGGCTGGGTGCTCGGCCGGCCGCCGACCTTGCGGCCGTCCATGGTCAGCGCCATGCCGGCGAACCACAGGTTCGACGACTTGATCAGCGCCTCGCAGAAGCCGATCTGCGCGCCGCGGCCGGCATCGGGGCAGCCGCTCTGTGCCGGCGCCAGGATGCCGTAGCTGAAGCCTGCACCGCCATAATTGGCGATGCCGACGCCGTCGACATTGAGGCCGCCGCCCCCGCCTATGCCGAAGATCTGCGCTTGCTGCGCTGGCGGCGTGCGGCCGAGGATCATGTCGGCGAAGCGGGGTTGCTCGCGGATGCCCAGGATGGTGGAGAGGCCGGTGACCAATTTGAAGGTCGAGCCCGGCATGGTGTGGACGTCGCCGGCGCGCCAGCCATGGCCGGCGAGCGGTGAATCGCTGTCGCGCCCGGTCGAGAGCGCCTGGATGTCCCAGCTGTGCATGCCCGGCACGAAATCGGGCCAGCTCGCCAGCGCCAGCAGCGAGCCCGGCTGGTCGCCGGCATCCATCAGCAGCACGACGGCGCGGCCGTCGCCCTGGTCCGGTGGTTCCTGCTCGGGCGCGAGGTTGACCGGCAGCGGACCGGGCTTGCGCGGGCGCTTCCCGCGGCCGAGCCGCTCGCCCATGTGATCGTAGACCGCTTCCTGCACCATCTTCTGCAGGCGCGGCTCGATCGTCAGAGTCAGGTTCTCGCGGGTGCGGGCCCGGCCGAGCGCGGCCGAGAGGGAGCCGACATCGCCGGCGCCATAGCCGATCATCGCGGTGAGGCCGAGCTCGTCGACGATCGGCAGCGGGACGCCGTAGTTGTCGAGCGCCGGCGTGCCGTCGGCGAAGTAGAGCGCGCGCGCCGCGCCGCTGCGCCGCTGTGTGACCGCACCGCGCCAGCCGAGCTCGCAGACCAGCTTGGTCTTGGCCCGCTCGCAATCGGCTTCGATATGCGAGGAGCGCCAGAGCTTGACCTTGCCGTCCTCGCTCTCGACACCCGCCCCGCCGAGGATCTCGCGGGCGCGCGGCGGTACGGCGCGGACCGGCTGGCCCTCGAAGCCGATCTCGACATCGCGCCGGCGCGCGCCGGTGATGGTGAAGCGCCAGCCATGCGGCAGGCCCTGCTGCGCTTCTTCGGCGCAGTTGGCGAATTCGTCGCTGTCGGAGCAGACGCGCTCGGCCGCGATGGCAAGGCCGGCGATGCGCACGGTCTGCTCGTCGCGCTTGGGATCGAGATTGACCCGCTCATTGCCGACGACGACGCGCGCCGGCTCGAGGATCATGTCGACGGTGACGCGGCGGTTGCCGGCGGGCAGCCGCGTCGAGAGCACGAGCCGGTCTTCCGGCGTGCGCAAGGGGCCGAACAGGGCCCAGTCGGAGAGCTGGTTGCCGCGGCGCTTGGCGAAATCGGCGAAATCGCGCGGTGGCGGCACCGCATTCGGCATGATGTTGAGCGGCGCGGCGAGGTCGGTGGTCTGGGCGACGCGGGCGGTCCAGCTCGCCGGGCGGCAGCCAGCCGGCACCACTGGCAGCGTCAGCGGCGTGCCGTCGGCGCAGCGCCGATCGGGAGCGCGATCGTCCCGGGCGCCGGCGATCAGGAAGGAGTTGTTCCAGGCCAGCATTTCCGAGCGGATCTGCGCGCCGGCCGGCAGATTGCAGAGCCGGTCGAGCAGCGTCCGTGAGAATTCCTTAGCGCCTTGCGGCGTCGGCACGGTCAGCGAGGCGTCGTAGAGCGCTTCGCAGGGCTGCGAGCGGATGACCGGGCCGGCCGCGTCGAGCCAGATCAGCCCGGTCGCGACGCCCTGCTCGAACAGCTCCTCGTTCGAGCGGCTGGTCTCGGTGAAATCGGGCTGCTTGATCCAGGCGCGGCTGGCGGCGAGCTCGCCGATCAGCCCACCGGAGAGCCAGAGGAAGCCGGCGATGGTGACGGTGCCGACCGCTACGGCGGTGAGGCTGCGCTTCAGGCTGCGGAAGAGCGGATGGCTCATGGCGTCGCCTCCCGGAGCTCGACCACCAGCGGCCCGAGCACGAAGGGCCCGTTCGGCGGGATGACGCAGGTCCCGGCCGCCTGCGGCTTGCGCCCGCCGAGGAGCCAGATGTCGCCGGCCGACTGCACGGCGACGCCATCAGGCGCGGCCGCGATGAAGCCAACCGGATTGTGATCATAGAGATCGTCGAGCCGCTCGACCACGCCGGAACCGAACTGGACGCGCACCGCTTCGCCGAGCCAGTCGAAGGTGCCGTAGCCGCGCGAGGACTGGTCCGGGCCGAAGGCGATCGCGGTCTGCTCGCGCGGCAGGCCGATATAGCCGAACTCGCCATCCTCCAGCATCAGCAGCGAGCGACGCCGCCCATCGAAGCTCATGCTCTCGGCCCGGAACTCGCCGCCGACCCGGGTGTAGCGCAGTTCGCGCCGGTCATAGCGGCGGGCATCGCGGCCCTGCACGACGATGCTGTCGCGCTGGGCCAGCATGGCGGAGGACATCAGGCGCCCGCCATGGCTGCGCTCGACCCAGTATCGGGCCATGCGCCGCCCGCCGAAATTCTCGGGGATGGCGAGGCCGGTGACGGCGAGATGCGGGCCCTTGGGCGGTTGTGCCTGCAGGCGGCTGGGCCGGCGGTCCAGCGTGACGTCGACGAGGCCGAGCGAGACGCGGCCGACCTGCGGGCGCACGCCGAGAATCTCGAAGCGGGCATCGACATTGCCGCCGGGCAGCGCCAGCGTCTCGACCTGGATCGCCTGGGCGCGCGCCTCCGGCGTCTGCGGCAAGGCGGTGAGCAGCGGCAGGCCGCCGGCGTCGCGGGCAGACGCGTCGACGGGGTAGCGGCCGAGGAAGAAGATCGTGCCGCCCGGCAGGTCGGGATGCACCGCTGGCGTCAGCATCTCGCTGCGCGAGAAGGAAAAGCGCGCCTGGCCGGAATAGAGCCCGCCCGGCGTGTTGACGCCGATGATCGGCTGGCCGATCGCGGTGTCCGCATCCTGCCGGATCACCACCTCGCCATGCGGCAGCCGGCCGTCGGCCGGCGGGGCATGGACGCCATGATAGACCGCGACCGGCGCGGTCGCATGCAGGCTCTGCTCGACATGGACGGTGACGCCGATATCGGGATCGATCACATCGCGGTAGCGCTGCTCGATCCGGTCGGCGAGGAAGCGGCCGAGCTCCTGCGCGCCCGGCAGTGCCTCGGCGGTCAGCACCACCAGCGAGGTGAAGGGCACGTCGATCGGCTGCGGCCCGCTGCCGCCATCGGTGAGCGCGATGCTGCGATAGCGGTCGATCAGGTCCTCCAGCGAGGCCTTGCCGTCCTTGGTCGGCTGGCCGCCGGCGGTCAGGCTGAACACCGGCTTGCGCCAGAGATTCTCGATGCCGGGCATCGCCTCGCCCGGCTCGCCGGCGACGGCGCGCAGACAGGTCAGCCGCCGCGGGTCGTGCATCACCAGGTCCATCAGATCGGGCAGGGCCATGGCGTCAGCTCACTCGGGCAGGAAAGGCGTGTTGGAAATACGGTCGCGACGAGGCGGGCCGAGCCCGCCCTTGTGAACGCCAGAGCCGTTTTCGCGCGCGGGCCATGACGATCCTGCGACCCCCTAGTAGATGCGCGAGACGCGGTCGTGCTCGATCCGCCAGCAGGCTTCCCAGCCCTCATTGGCGGCGACGACGGTGACCTTGCGGCTCACCGGCGACAGCACCTCGCTGATGATCTCGCAGACGCCGAAGCCGTCGAGTCCCTCGCGATGCGCCTCGACGATCGAATCGCCTTCGAGCAGCACCATCGGATCCTGGCCGTCGAGCAGCGGGCGCAGGCGCGCGAGCGCCTTGCCCTGCGGATCGAGGCCCGGGATCGTGCGCACGAACTGGAAGCGGCGGCCGAGATTGGTCCGCCCGCCGAGGCTCGGCGCCGCCTCGTCGTGCTCGGCATGGACGCGCGCGCCCGAAGCGATGTCGTAGCCGAGATAGTGGATGCGCTCGGCGGCGAATTCGGTGCGCAGGCCGGTGGCGCCGAGATCGCGCATCTGCACGGCCATCGCGGCGATGCCGAGCGGGTTCTTGTGCTGCACGGCGCTGGCGGCCATGTCGCCCTCGATGCCGAGGATCGCGGCCCCCGCGATCACCGCCTTCTTCATCGCCGCCGGCGAGAACGGCCGCTCGAACGGCAAGGCGGCGCGGCTGGTGTCGGCCTCGGCTGCGATCGCCTCGAAGATCGGCGGCCAGAGCGCGGCGCGCCCGGTCGGCACCATGATCACGGTCGGCCGCCGCGCCGGGGTCGGGCCGGCGGCGCGGGCGAGGCGCGGCAGCAGGCCGCCGAGGACGGCGCCGATCTCGGCGAGGTGCTGCGAGGCCTCGCCTGCGCCCTTCTCCAGCGCCGCGCGCGAAAGCTTCAGCACAAGGCGGCGCGTCCCGGCCTCGTCGGGCTCGTCGATCGTCAGCCGCAGGCCCGGCCGTTGCGCCAGGTTCGCCAGCTTGGGCTCGTTCTGGGCGACATAGAGGCCGGCCGGCCCGCCGTCCGATCCGATCTCGGCGAGGACGAGGTCGAAGCTCTCGTCGGCTGCGTCCGCATCCCAGCGATAGCGTGTACCGGTGCCATGTGCCTTCTCGTCGAGGCGAGTGGCGAGCTGGGCCTTGGCCTGCTTCACCGCCTTGCGCAGCCAGCTGCGCGCCGCCAGCGCTGCGGCATCCTCGCGCTGGATGGCGCGGGCGAGCGAGGCCTCGGCGAAGGCCGGCTGCCAGTGCGTGTCCTGTCCCTCCATCGCCCGGTCGATGAGCGTCGCGGCGATGCTGGTCAGCGCCTCGTCGATCAGGTCGCCGCCGACGGGAAGGCCGAAGGTGGCGAGCGTCGCATGGCTGAGGCGGTCGCCGTCGCGGCGCAGGGAAGCGAGCGCGACGTCGCTGGTGCCGCCGCCGATGTCGAGCGTGACGAGCAGCGCCTCGCCCTGGTCGGGCACGGCGGCGCGCACCTCCGGCAGGCTGGCGACATAGCGCGCCGCAGCAACCGCCTCCGGCACGGTGACGGCCGCATCGGGAAAGCTGGTGGCGCCCGGGAAGAGCCGCTCCAGCCGCTGGGCGAAGAGTTCGAGCGCGGCGCGATAGCGCGAGGCGATCTCGTCGCCGATGCCGCTCGGGCAGGAGACCAGGATACGCGGTACCACGGGTGGCGGCGCTTGGTCCTCGACGCGCAGGCGATCTTCGCCGAGGCGCAGCACATAGAGATCGACCAGCTCGTCGAGCACGTCGGCGACCAAAGGCGCGATCTCGACGGTGTTGGTGGCGACGACGCGGTCGGTGGCGGCGTCAAAGCGATGGACCTGCTCGTTCAGCGTCAGCGAGACCGCGCCGGAGGTGAGTGCGTGCTTGAGCGAGTCGATCCGCTTACCGCTTTCGGGCAGGCCGGATTGCGGCGGCGGGGCCGGCGCCGAGACGTCGTAGCGCCGCGCGAAGGCCTTGAGCCGGCGCGCGACGCTGGCGCGGTCGGAGCCGATCAGGGCAAGGTCCGGCAGGGCATGCGGCGCATGGTCGGCACGCAGATTGTTGCCGGAATCGAGCCCGACATGGCTCGGGATCAACGGCGCGGCGCCGGCATCCTTGAGGGCCGCCTCGCCATGGCGCGGATCGACATGGGCAGCGAGCCAGGTCCCGAGTGCCAGCGGCTTGATCTCGGTCGCCCGGCCGGCGGCGCGCGGCGCGCCGGACCAGATCGAGGTCGCAGATGCGCCGAGGTCGATGCAGATCGGCAGGCGATGGACGCGGCGGCTGTAGCGCAGCGGCAGGCTCGCCTGCGCGAAGGCCTTGCCACCTTCGTCGCCGGCCTTGATCGCCAGCGAGACGGTGATCTCGCCGCGCAGCACATTGGCGCCGCTGGTGCGCACGGCGCGTGACAGCGTCGTCGTCAGGTTCTGCATCGGCACGACGGCGCGGCCGCGCCGGCCGAAATCGCCCTCGCGCACGATCTCGAGCGGGAAGGGCGTTGGCGGCTCGGCGATCTCGCTCTCGCCCATCCTGCTGCTGACTTCGACCGTCAGCGGCGCCGTCCGGGTCAGCGGCCAGCGGCGCAGATCGATCACCAGCCCGTCGCAGCGCACGATCGAGGTCTCGTCGTCAGGATCGACTTCGGCGTTGAGGCCGCCGGGGATCTCGAACTGCGAGGTGCTGCCGAGCGGGCAGGCGAAATGCTGGCCGGCGATGGTGAGCGCGACCTCACCGCGGTTCTGGCTGAGGATCGGCACCGAGCGGGACTCGAGCGCGCTCGCCCAGGGCTTGGCCGGGCCGTCAGGATCGTGGCCGGCGCCGTCCTGACCGACCCAGCCGCCGAGCTTGGCGGTCAGCCTGACCTGCAGCGGCGCCTTCGGATTGGCCTGGCTGGTCTCGTCGACGAAGTCGAGCACGGCGTCGCGCGTCAGCGTCACGTCGAGGCGCACCTCCTGTCCGGCGAGCGCCGGTGCGTCGGCGAGCCAGATCAGGTGCCGGCTGGTCGAGGTGCCGGAATCCGGGAAACGCCTGAGCGACACCGAATGATCCATCGGTGCGGCGACGCCGAGCGAGAGGTGCTGCGCCTTGATGCCGAAGCAGCTCGCCTCGATGGTCAGGCCGCGCCGGCCTTCGAGCACGATGTCCCTGGGGATGTCGATCGCGACCTGACCGACCGCGAGCAGCTTGCCGGCCTGCAGGGAATCAAGGTCGATCTCGACCGGCTCGATCCGCCAGTCCGGCTGCGAGGCGCCGGCGAGCGCTGCGATCTTGAGCAGGCGCCGCGGCGAGGCACGGGTGCCGCCCGCGGTCTCGACGATGGTGGAGAAAGCGATTTCGAGGCTGGTATCGCCCTCGACATCGGCCTGCGCCCGGTGATTCGCGACAGCGCGCATCACCGCTTCGCGCTTCAGCCCCAGCACCAGCCGCTCGCCGGCCCGAACCGCAGCCTTGTCGAGCAGGGCATCGCCCTGCAGCCAGCCGATATCGACGCCGCTCGCGAGGTTCGGCGCGTGTGAGACCAGCGAGACCGTCACGGCCTTGACCATGTCTTCCGGCGCCTCGAAGGCGAGGAGGTCGATCAGATCGCCGCTGCGGTCGAGCGCGATCGTCGCGGAAAAGCTGCCGAGCCGAGTTTCGAGATTGTAGCAGGGCAGAGTGGTCATGCGTCCTGCCTCGCAGCGGCGGAGCCGGAGTTGCCGCCGAGCGTGCTTCCCCAGTGATGATCGAGCCCGGTCAGCGCCGCGGCGGCGGCAAGATAGCGCGGCAGCATGTCGCCGCTGCCGGCCCTGAGCCGGCGATAGGCGGCGCCGAAGCCGGTGTCCTGGGGATCGGCGAGGGCGCGGCCGGCGAAGGGCACTTCGGCGAAGGCGGCATCGGCCTCGCGCAGCACCATCTGCGCCAGCAGCAGGCGGCCATAGTTGTCGAGCGTCGCGCGCAGCGCCTGGCTTGTGCCGGAGGTTGCCTCGGCAGGACCGAGCAGCGCATCGATCTGCCCGGAGAGGCCGGCGAGCGCAGGGCCCAGGCTCTCGACGCGCGACAGAGAGCCGGCGAAATGGCGGCTCGTCGCCGTCAGCCGCTGCGCGCCGCGCACGGGATCGCCGCTGCGATGTGCCCGGGCGGCGAGGCCTGGATAGCCCGCGATTTCCTCCCAGCGGCGGATGAGGTCGGCGGCCGCCGCCGTCTGCTCGACCTCGCGCCGCAGGGCGGCGAAATGGCCGTGCAGCACGACGATCTCGCCCGGCGTCAATTCGCCGAGCCGGCGCGCCAGCGCGTCGGTGATGATCGCCGGCTGGCTGGCCCGCTCGGCGGCGTCGCCGAGCTCGGCACGCATGCGGGCGACGGCTTCCAGGCCGGGGGCCGGTTGCCGCTGCGGCTGCCGGCGCAGATCGAGCAGCAGGGCATCGAGCGGCGAGAGTCGGCGCTGGCCGCTGCGCGTGGCGGCCTCCGCCATCGCCTCTTCGACCTCGGCGGCGAGGCCGGTGTCGAGCCAGCTCTGATGGGCGCTTGCGGCGACATCGTGCAGCAGGCGCATCGCCCGTCGGTCGTGCCCGGCCAGCGCCATCGCCTCGCGTGCGAGTGACTGCGGCAGGTTCGGGTCTTCATACCAGGCGAGCAGGAGCTCCAGCCGGGCCTCGTCCTCGCGCGATCCCGGCAGCGGCAGAGCGAGACGCACGGCACAGGCGCGCCTCGCCTGCTGCGGTTGCGCGATGGCGCGCAGCAGCATGGCGATCTGTTCGTCGAGCGCCCGCTCGCCGAGCTCGTCCGCACGCGACAGGTCGAGGCCGGCGGTCGCGGCCAGCGCGTCGAGGAGACTGGCCGGCGCGGCGTCCTTGGCACGCGCATCGAGCCGCGCAAGCGGTCCGACCGGCGCCTCGGCGACACGGCCGGCGATCTCCTCGAGAGCGGCGCGCAGGCGCGCCGGCCGGAGCGCGCTGGCGGTGCGCCAGAGCCCCTCGGCCAGCCGGCTCGCGGCGAGCGCGAGATCGTCATGCAGCGATGTGCCGGTGCCGGCATTCGCGACGACCAGCGCGTTGCCGCCGCTGCTGCCGCCGAGCGTCAATCCGGTCGCGGTCGAGGCGGCATAGCCTTCGCGATGCGCGCTGACGGCGAAAGCCCCATCCTGCCAGCGGAGCGTCATCGGCGCACCGCTGACCGGCTCGCCCTCGCTGGCCCAGGCCAGCTGGCGGCGCGGCGCGGCGAAGACGATGACATCGTCGCCTTCGCTCCAGTCGGGCAAGGCGAGGCCGGCAGTGCCGTCAGGCTGCGCTTGCGGGTGCAGCAGGCGAAAGCCACGGCGCAGCGCGGCGAGGCGGCCAAGGCCGGTCGCGTCGATGTCGCGCTGGTCGGTCAGCGAGGCGGCGAGGAGGTCGATCTCGGCCTCGATCGCGAGCCGGAGCTCCTGGTCGATCTGGCCGAGCGCCTTCCGAGCCTCGCGCATCGCCGCCGGCAGATGCGCCACCAGCAGCCCTTCGCAGACAGCTTTGACATCGTCGCCGCCGAAGCTGAGCGTCAGCCCGTCCGCCGGGCCACTGCGGAGCGCGCTCATCTGCGTCAGGGCGGCCCGCTCGTCCTGCGGATGGAGGAAGGGGCCGGCGAGCAGGCGAAAACCCTCCGCTTCCGAGCCGCTGACCTGGTTGAAGCCGGATGCCAGGAGCACCGCCTTGTCCTGCTCGCCCATGGGGGCATCCTGTAGCGCGAGCCCACCGGCCGTATCGCTATGGACCTGCACAAGGGACAGGCCGGACGCGCGCCGGTCGGTCTCGGCGAGCGAGAGCCTTTCGTCGAGCTGGACGGGGAGCGTCGCCAGCCGGCCGTCGTCGGCCAGCGTCACGGCGTGGAGCGCCCGGCTCCCAGCCGGCAGCTTGCCGTGGAGCGGCGTGGTCCCCGCATCGGCGGCGGCGATTAGGCTGATGCGTCCTCCGGCTTCTTCTGCCGCCAGGAAACGGACTGGAGCGCTGTGCCGCCAGATCGCCGCGACATGGCGCGATCCGTCCCAGATGATGGCGACCGGCGCCGTGGAAGCAGTCACGGATACAGGCTCCGGGATAGACGAACGAGACGGTATGACGCGAGCGGACCTTGCGCGATGGCCCGGCGTCTTGCAAGAGATTGTCCGGGCTCGACTTTCGTCGTGCGGACCTGAGCTTGCGCCGGGGCGGCCACGACTTGCGAAACCTGCCGGACCGGCTTGCCGGAAAGGGCGGTGCAAATGCTGACACGGAGCGCGGTGAGATGACGGCAAAATCGGTTTGCTTCGCTGCCTTGCCGAACGCCCTGCCGGCTGCGCTGGCCCAGGCGACGGCCGGCGAGGAGGTCGCAAGCCGTCGGCTGGCCCTGTCGGAGGGGTCCGGAGCGGATTCGCGCGAGGTCGAAGCGAGCTTCCTCGCGCCGCGTTTGCTGCCGCGACTGTTCCGCGAGCCGGCTCAGGCCGCCACGGAGGCGCAGGCGGCGCTCGCCGGCGCCGAGCGCTTGATCGTTCTCCTGCCTGCCGGTCGCTATGATGACGGCGTCTGGGCGCCGATCATCGAGCGTATCCTGCTCGGCCTCGATGCCGCTACGACGCGCCCGCGTGAGATCGCCTTCGCCTGGAGCGGGCTCGAACCCTTCCTGGCTCCGTTCGGGCGCCGTGGGGAGGATGTCTGGAGTGATCCGCGCCTCGTCCCGGCACTGCTCGGCGTGCTGGAGCGCTCGGCGCGCTCGCTCACTTCGGTACTCGATGCGGCAAGGGGCGTTCGCCGCGGCCTGATCCGGTTCGATGCCGCCGGCGAGGGAGACGGGCCGGCGCAGGCGGCGCTCGCGCTGGCCTGAACGCATCGGCGGGCGACTACTTCCAGACCAGGGCGTTGGCGAGGTCGCGCCGGCCGCATTCCAGCGACATGGCGTTGACGGCGGCGCGATAGCCCTGCAGCGAATAGATCACATGGGCCGGGCGGCCATCGGGCGTGGTGCCCTGGATTTCGAGGGTGGTGCCCCTGTTGTAGCCGGCGACAGCGTCCATATCGAGGATCGGCTGGCCGTTCGAGCCCTGCTTGGTCGGGCGGATGAAGTTGCCGGCGGCGGTCGGGACCGCATTGAGCCGGCGCGCCATGCCGCCGCCTTCCCGGATCACCGCCTCGAATGGCGTGTTCGGCTTGTAGTAGCGCTTGTCCTCGATCAGGTGCTGGAGCTCGCCATTGCCGGCACTGCTCGCCTGCAGCAGGATGAATGGCGCCTGCTCGCGCCAGTAGCGCGGCCCGGCTTCCTGTGCCGCGGTATAGGCGTAGCAGGTGCGCTGGCCGGTGCGCGGATCCTCGGAGACGCTGGCATACCAGTCCTGGAAGCGGCGCAGCAGCCTGCCTGGCGCCTCCGGCATCAGCATGTCCTTGGTGTCGACGGCGCGCGCCCGCAGCTGGAAGTCCTCCGCCACGGGGCCGGCGCTCGCCACCCGGATCGTGTACTCGCCGGGGCCGAGCTTGTAGCGGCGCAGGTTCGGCCGGCTCGGATTGGCGATGTGGATGGTCTTCATCGGCGTGTTGTTGCGGCCGAGCACATCGACCGGGACGGTCGGGTGCGGTCCGCGGACGCTGCCGGCCGGGATGTCGACCTCGACATAGGATTCCTGCGCGACCAGGAAGGGGTATTGCTGCATCGCGCGGCCGCCTTCGATGCGGGCGTTGATCCGCATCGGCGTCTGGTCGAGCCGCGGGGTCTGGGCCGTCGGGCCGAGCGCCGCCCATTGTTGCATTGTCGGCAGTTCGTCGAGCGTGACCAGCCCGTCCTCGGAGACCGGTGTCGTGTTCCGGCGGTTGACGCTGACCGAGATGCGATAGCCGAGCGGGCGCGGGTCGACCGTGACCATGCCGTCCCAGCGCTTGTCCTCTGCGCCGGCCGGGTCATGCGCGATGACGAGCGAGACATGGCGCTCGGCGCGGACCCGGGTCTCCTTCTCCTCGATGTTCTGCTTGCTCAGCGCGCGCCGCATCTTGTCCGAGAAGAACTCCTGCCAGCCGGGGCTGACGGGCAGCCCGCTCAGCATCCTGACCGACAGGGTCATCGGATTGGCGGTGTCGACCGAGGCCGCCCAGACGCCGGCGGCGACCCGGTTGAAGAGCTCGTCGGTCGAGCTGTATTCCTCGCCGATGAAGTCCTGCGAGACGGTGAAGGGGTCGAGGCTCGGCGAGCAGCTCTCATAGCCGTTCCAGCCATGCGCCGACAGGTTGAAGCGCGCCGCCGCGCCGACCTTCTGGCCGGTGGCCCGGACCTCGAGCTGGATCTTGCTGAGCTGTTCCTTGTTGTCGCCGGCCATCGGATTGTCGAGGACGCCGGTATCGACAATGCCCTTGATCGGGTCGATGTCGAGCCAGGGCGCCATCGTGATGCCGGGGATGTTCGAGAATGCAGCCCGGATCTGCTGCATGATATTGTTGCCCTGGTCGGTCGTGAAGGCGTCGCGCGTCACGGGGCGCGAGGCGATGCCGATGGTGACCGGCAGCTTGAGCTGGGGGCATTGCTGCTGGATGCGCTGCCAGAGCAGCTGCGCGGCCGAGCCGAACGGGTTGTACGGGTCGAACCCCGCCATCATCTGCGTCTGCGCCGTCGCCCCTACCGGCGATGCCGCCGTCAGGCCGGCAACCGTCAGGCAAAGGATCCGTTTCGTCAGCGCTCGCGCAGTCATGTCGCTTTGATACTCGTGTAGTCCTCCCCCGCGAACGAGGGAGGACCGGTTCTCGCTTCGTCGCGGCTCAGATGCCGGACGCCTCGTTGGTGGCCAGATTGACCTCGACCTGGTCCGTGCCGGCAGCCTTGCCCTCGCGGGTCACGGTGCGCTCGACGACGCGGATGCGCTGGCCCTGGCTGTTGTTGTAGGTGCGCACGGTGCGAGCGCGGACCGTCACGGCCTGGCCGCTCGAATTGCGGAAGCTCTGGGTGTTCGAGCCGCCCGAGCGCGCGGCGATGTAAGCCGCCTCGCGAGCGCGCTCCTTCTCGATCGCGTCGGCGATGACGAGACCGGCGACACCGCCGATCGCCGCGCCGATCAGGGCGCCGCGCCAGCCGCCGGCCGCGCCGCCGATCAGGGCGCCGGCGCCGGCGCCGAGTGCGCCGCCGGTTGCGACACGTTCCTGCGATGCGGTGCAGCCGCCGAGCGCAAGAGCGCCCGCGACGAGGATGGTTCCGGCCTTCAAGGTCTTGGCATGCATCACATCACCCCAGTAAAAAGGTTGTTTCCAAAATCTATGGCGCTTGCAATCTGAGAGCTCTTGCGTCCGGCAGAGCCAGTTTCGCAAAACCCGGGGCAGACCCATACGGCGCCACACCGGGCATCTCTTCCATATTGACCATTTTTGGGCAAGGGCCGTCATAGTTCGTCACGGTTTTGACAATCTCTAGAAGATTTCCAAGATGGAATCTGCCGCGAAAGCCAAGAAAGGGCGGGGTTCCCGGGCTATCGGGCCGCCGCTGCTCCGCCTCATTCGCTGCCGTTGGCGCGACATCTTTAAAAACGCGAGGTTCATCTTTAATGCTTTTCCGGTAGCTGTGGTTAATTCGCCGCGGTTCGTCGCACCGTGATGCGCATCGGCATTCCCTTGCCCGGCCGCAGCGTGATGCGCTGGACCGGCATCGGCGCCTCCTCGCCGGCATGCTCGAAGCGCAGCCGCCGTAGCAGTGTCGCGAGCACGATCACCGCCTCGACCATGGCGAATTGCTGGCCGATGCAGACCCGGGGGCCAGCGCCGAACGGCAGATAGGCATAGCGCGGGATGGCCTCGCGGGTGCCGGGCAGGAAGCGCTCCGGCCGGAACTGCTCCGGCGCCTGCCAGAGCGTCTCGTGCCGATGCAGCAGATAGGGCGAGATCACCACCAGGGCACCTTTGGGGATGACACAGGCGCCGGCCATGTCGTCCGCCAGCGCCGTGCGCGACAGGGACGGCACCGGCGGATAGAGCCGCATCGCCTCCTCGATCACGGCGCGGGTCAGCGCCAGGCGCGCGCCGGACAGTGCAGCACCGGCGAGATCCTCGCCGGCGGCGTCGATCTCGGCCTCGAGCGCGTCGCGCACATCGGGGGCGAGCGAGATGAGATAGAGCGACCAGGTCAGGGCGTTGGCGGTGGTTTCGTGGCCGGCGCCGATGAAGGTGACGATATTGGCGCCGACCTCGGCCTCGCTGAGCCCGGTGCCGGTCTCGGGATCGCGCGCGGCGAGGAGGGCGTCGAGCAGGTCCGGTTTCTCGGGGTGCCAGGTCCCGCCGGCATGCAGCGCCTGCCGCTCGGCGATGATCGCCTTGACCTGCGCCTCGAAGAAGGAGATCGCCGGCCGCGCCATCCAGCGCCCGATGCGCGGCAGCCAGGAGGGCGCGCCGAGCACGTCGAGCGGGTCGATCCGCCCCTGCGTCTCGAAATAGCGGGTCAGCGCCTTGCCGAAGGCGTCGGCGCCGCCGGCAATGGCATTCGAGAACATCGTCTCGGCCAGGATGTCGTAGGTGACGCGGGTCATATCGGCTGAGATGTCGACGATGCGGCCGCTGCGCCGGCGTGCCATGCGCATGGCGGTTCGCTCGGCCGGCGCGCTCATGCGCTGCGCCAGTGACGCGACCGAGCGCGGCGTGAACAGCGGCGCCAGGGTCCGCCGCGCCCGCTTCCAGGCCTCGCCTTCAGCGGTCAGCAGACCCTCGCCGAGCCCAGGCGCGAGGACGGTGCGCTGCAGGTCGTCCTTGCGATAGTTCGCTGCGTTCTCGACCAGCACATGCCGGACGGCCTCCGGGTCGGAGATGACGACGCCATAGCCGAACAGGCCCTCGCCGGCGACGATCGGCTCGCGGAAATGGCGGGCGCGCCAGATCGTCAGCGGATTGCGGCGCAGGCGCAGCAGCAGTTCGAGCCGGCCGAACTCGCGCTCTTCCGGCACCGGGGCTGGCGGTCGGCGCCGACGGGCCTGTGCGGCCGGCATAGCTGCATCGGCTGCGATCATGAGGCCTCTCCCTGCTGACCGGGGCCGGTCGTTCAGACCAGCCCGATCGGAACCGGTTCTGAGGGTGACAATGTCCTGCCGGTTTTAGGCATTCCGAAGGCGCAAGCCGCGTGCCAGCCGCTCTGCGATTGTTGCATTGCAGAGAATAATTCGCGCGATCTTGTGCAGTGCACAATAAGTGCTATTTTAGGCGCCCAAGGAGCCATTGAGATGCCCGACTACAAGAATCCCCCTCCGCGCATCCTGCGCCCGCGCAAGGAGCTGCCGACCCTCGAAGAGGCGGTGACGGCGGCGCAGTGCATGAGCGATTCGCCGGAGCAGCAGGCCGAGCTCGCCGCTCAGCTGATGGGCGTGCCCGTCGCCGAGGTCGTGCCGCTGATCCGCAAGGCTGCGCACCGCACCACGGTGATGACCCCCAACCGTTCCGTCGTCGTGGTCCGCCGGCCGGCCCGCACCTTCTCGCCGCGCCTCGCCGAGGCGATGCGGCGCTGAACGGCGCTGCCGACGACATTTCTGAATATTTGCGAACGCCGGAGGTCCGAAGAGGGCTTCCGGCGTTTTGCTTTGCGGTGTCTCAGTTCGGCGCGCCGATCTTGTCGAGGATCGGACAGTCCGGCCGCTTGTCGCCATGGCAATGGCTGGCGAGATGGCGCAGGGTCGCTGCCATCGCCTGCAACGCCGCTGCCTTCTCTTCCAGTTCCGCGACATGCTTCAGCGCCAGCGTCTTGACGTCGGCACTCGCCCGCGAGCGATCGCGCCAGAGCGCCAGCAGCGACCCTGTCTCCTCGACCGAGAAGCCGAGGCTGCGGGCGCGGCGCACGAAGCGCAGGGTATGGACGTTGGGCTCGGCATAGACCCGGTAGCCCGATTGCGAGCGCGCCGGCGGCTCGATCAGGCCGATCTGCTCGTAATAGCGGATCATCTTGGCGCTGACGCCGGAGGCTTCGGCGGCTTGTCCGATATTCATCCCATCCTCCCGAAGGCTGCGGTCGCGGCAGCGTCGGACGCCGCGGCAGTGGTGTCTTGCCGCGCCGCGAAGCGGCGCAGCCTGAGCGCGTTGGCCAGCACGCTGACACTGGAGAAGGCCATGGCGAAGCTGGCGAAGACCGGCGACATCAAGACGCCCCAAAGCGGATAGAGCACGCCGGCCGCGACCGGGATCAGCAGCACATTGTAGCCGAAGGCCCAGCCCAGATTCTGGCGGATGTTCGCCATCGTCGCTTTGGACAGGCCGATCGCCTCCGGCACGTGGCGCAGATCGCCCGAGATCAGCACGATGTCGGCGCTCTCGATCGCGATGTCGGTGCCGGCGCCCATGGCGATGCCGATATCGGCCTGCGCCAGGGCCGGTGCATCATTGATGCCGTCGCCGACGAAGGTGACCTTGTTGCCGTTGCTTTGAAGGCGCTTGACGATCGCCGCCTTGTCAGTCGGCAGCACCTCGGCTTCGACCGCGTCGATGCCGAGCCGGGCCGCGATCGCCTCGGCGGTGGCGCGGTTGTCGCCGGTCACCATGACGATACGCAGGCCGAGGCCCTTGAGCGCCGCGATCGCCGCCGGCGTGCCCGGCTTGACCTGATCGGCCACGGCGACGAGGCCGGCGAGCTTGCCGTCTACAGCGACATAGAGCGGGCTCTCGCCATCGCGGGCCAGGGAAGCGGCCTGCTCGGCGAAAGCCGCGGTGGCGATGCCGCGCTCGGCCATCAGCCGGGCCGAGCCGACCAGGACCTCGCGGTTCTCGACCCGGGCGGAGATGCCGAGGCCGGGCTCGGCCGCGAAACCGGCGGCAGGGGCGAGGGCGAGACCACGCCGCTTCGCCTCGGCGACGATCGCCTCGGCGGAGGGGTGCTCGGAGGCGCTCTCGGCGGAGGCGGCGAGCCGCAAGGCCTTCTCCTCGGCGAAGCCTTCGGCGGCGACGAAGCGCGTCACCTCGGGCCGGCCCTTGGTCAAGGTTCCGGTCTTGTCGAAGGCGATGGTCGCAACCTCGCTCAGGCCCTGCAGCGCCGCGCCCTGGCGGAAGAGGATGCCGAGCTCGGCGGCGCGGCCGGTGCCGACCATGATCGAGGTCGGCGTCGCCAGGCCCATGGCACAGGGGCAGGCGACGATCAGCACGGCGACGGCATTGACCAGCGCATAGGTCAAGGCGGGCGAGGGGCCGAAGGCGAGCCAGGCCGCGAAGGTCATCAGCGCGGCGGCGATCACCGCCGGCACGAACCAGTTGGTGACGCGGTCGACCAGCGCCTGGATCGGCAGCTTGGCGCCTTGCGCCTGCTCGACCATGCGCAGGATCTGGGCGAGCAGGGTATCGGCGCCGACCTTCTCCGCCCGGAAGCGCAGCGCGCCATTGCGGTTGATCGTGCCGCCGATCACGGCCGAGCCCACGCTCTTGTGCGCTGGGGCGGGCTCGCCGGTCACCATCGCCTCGTCGACATAGGACGCGCCGTCGACGACTTCGCCGTCGACGGGGATCTTCTCGCCCGGCCGGACCAGCACGAGATCGCCGACCCGGACATGCTCGATCGCGATCTCGCTCTCGACGCCGTCGCGCAGCACGCGGGCCGAGCGCGCCTGCAACTGCACCAGCCGCTTGATCGCCTCGCTGGTGCGGCCCTTGGCCCGCGCCTCGAACCAGCGCCCGAGTAGGATCAGGGTGACGATCACTGCCCCGGTCTCGAAATAGGTGTAGTCGGTGCCATCAGGCAGCCAGTCCGATGCGAAGGTCGCGACCACCGAATAGGCATAGGCCGCGCCCGCGCCGAGCATGACCAGCGCGTTCATATCCGGCGCGCCGCGCAGCAGCGCCGGCCAGCCCTTGAGGAAGAAGCGCAGGCCCGGCCCGAACAGGACGATGGTGGTGAGGGCGAAAGCGATGAGCTTCAGCACGAAGGCATCGACACGTGCATAGAGCCAGTGATGGAAGGCCTCGCTCAGATGCGGCCCCATTTCGAGCAGCAGCAGCGGCAAGGTCGCCAGCGCCGCGACGACGACGGCGCGGAAGAGGGCGGTCTGCTCGGCCTCGCGGCGCGTGGCGGCGGCATCGCCATCATCGCTGCGTCCCTCGTCGAGGACCTTGGCTTCGTAGCCGGCGCCGGCAACGGCAGCGACGAGTGCCGATGTGATGGCGCCATCCGCGACCCGGACGGTGGCCCGCTCGGTCGCGAGGTTGACCTCGGCGCTCAGCACGCCCGGTACGGCGCGCAGCGCCTTCTCGACCCGGCCGACGCAGGAGGCGCAGGTCATGCCGGCGATCGCCAGCGCGTGCTCCGTCGCGCCCGGCTCATAACCGGCGCTGCGAATGGCATCGGCCACCGCGCTGGCTTCCGCCCCGGCGAGCGTCACGCGCGCCTTGCCGGTCGCGAGATTCACCTGGGCTCCACTCACGCCCGGAACGGCCGAGATCGCCTTCTCCACGCGCCCGACACAGGAGGCGCAGGTCATGCCGTCGACCGGGATATCGATCACGCTGAGCCCGCTTGCGGGCGCTTCATGCTTCGCATGCATCGTCATGACGCATCACCTTCCTTCTTTCGTTGGAAGATGGCTACACCTTCCCATGATGGGAAGGTCAAGCGCCTGCTTTCTGTCGTCCTGCGATGGCGAAAATGACTGACGAGCTCCGCCAGCCTGATCTGATGCGATCCTGGCGTCGGGAGGGCAGCCTCAGGCCTTATCGAATGTCAAACGGCGCAGGATCGCCCCGAGCGCCGGCTCGTCGACGAGATCGGCGGCATCCGCCTGGGTGAACCATTGGTTGCGGCGCTGGTCCTGCTCGGGCCAACTCGCGAGCTGGTCTTTCACCGCGAGCGGGTAGAGCCGGACCTTGCACAGCACGAAATCGCGCGTGCGCCGTTTCCAGTAGGTGTAGCGGCCGATGGGCTTCTTGCCGATCTCACCGACGAGCCCGGCCTCTTCCATGGCTTCGCGCGCGGCGGCTTCATGGCCCTTCAGCCCGCGGATCGGCCAGCCCTTGGGCACGATCCAGCGCTGCGTCTCGCGCGTCGTCACCAGCATGATCTCGACGGCGCCATCCGGCCTGTGCCGATACGGGATCGCGCCAATCTGAATCTTCGGTTCGCTCGCCCGCTTCGCGACGTTCGCCTTCGCTGCCCTTGCCGACTTCCCCATATGCCCTCCGGCGGCAGCATATGGTGATTCGGTCGGTGACTCGCTAGGGATTTTTGTAGCCGGCAATTCTTTTCTGAACAGCGCAGTAGACATCGATCGATGCGCTGTTTCCGCATCGATCTGTGTTTTTGACTGCTCTGACGGATATTGTGAGTGCCGAGTCGGGGCGGTTGGGTAGGTGGCGTCCGCCGCGCTTGATCCGGCGCTTCAACCTCAGAGTTTCTTGCCGTCCTTGCCGAACTGCTTGAGGAAGGCGGTGAGATCCGCGATCTCCTTGTCGTTCTTGATGCCGGCGAAGACCATCTTGGTGCCGGGGATCTTGGCTTTGGGATCCTTGATGTATTCGGCGAAGACCACCTCGTCCCAGGTGATGCCCGCGCCCTTGTTGGCGGTCGAATAGCTGTAGCCCTCGGCCTCGCCGGTGTGCCGGCCGAACAGGCCGTTGAGCTGGGGACCGACCAGGTTCTTGGCGCCCTCACCGATCTGGTGGCAGGCGCGGCACTTGTTGAAGGAGCGTTCGCCGGCGGAGACGTCCTGCGCGGAGGCGGGGGAAGCGGCTGCTGCGGCGAGGGCAAGCAAGGTGGCGCTGGCGATCAGTCTCATCGGGTCGTCTCTCCTCAGCTTAGACTCCTTCCGAGATAGCGCAGCCCGCCTCTTTGGATACGAGGCAGTTCGTCGCGGTCGCCGCTACAGCGCCCCGATCCACTCGGCGACATTGGCCGTGAAGGCGTCGGGGCGGGAGATCGGAAAGAAGTGCCCGCCTGAATCGAGCAGCGTCTTGCGGGCGCCGGGCATGGCGGCGGCGAGCTCCTCCTGCAGGAAGGCGGGGACGATCATGTCGTCGCGGGCGCCGAGGATCAGCGTCGGCCGCTCGATCTCCCCGGCCCAGCCCGAGGCATCGAAGGCGCGCAGCGCGCCGATACGCTCGCGCAGCACCTGCTTCGCCTCCGGGGTATCAGGCGCGGCTGCGACCGCCGCTTCATAGGAGCTCCAATGCGCCTCGAGCCAGGTCGGCGGATAGGCCATCAGCGCCGCCGTCGCCGCATAGGCGCGCGGATGCTGGTCGAGGATGGCAAGGCGGGTCTCGAACAGCGCGGTCATGTAGCGGTTCTGCTTCAGCCAGCTGCCGCTGAGGATCAGCCCGTCGAGCCGCTCGGGCGCCTGGCGCGCCAGCGCGAGATTGATGCAGCCGCCGGTCGAGTGCCCGAGCACAGCGGCGCGTTCGACGCCGGCGGCATCGAGCACGGCGAGGCAGTCCTTGGCCAGCTGATCGATCGTGCAGGGCGCGCTGCCGCGGTCGCTGCCGCCGATGCCGCGCTGGTCGAAGCGCAGCACCCGGAAGGAGCGGGCGAGCGTCGCGGCATTGTCGTCCCAGAAGGCGGCGTTGCCGGCGAGCGGACTGACCAGCAGCAGCGGCCGGCCTTGGCCTTGCGACAGCGCCCGCAGCATGGCGCCATCGGGCAGCCTCACCTGGAATTCGCCGCTGACCGCGATGTCGCCCGCAGGGGCGGTATTGGAATGATCGGGCTGGTGCCGTCGCGCTTGTGTCATGGCTGCTTGTCCTCTGGCGCGGTAGGGCTGGCTGTCTGTCCGGGAGGGAAGGGCCGATCGTTCAGGGCGCGCGGGATCGGCGCCTTGATCTGGATCACATGATCGGCGCGCCGCTGCGGCTCGTATCCGGAGCCGAACGGGACGGTCCTGCTGGCGGCTTGCCCTGCCATGCCGACCTCCCTTGCGTTTCCCCACGCGAATGATCGCGCCGGGGAGGGCGGTGTTGTCCAGCCGCCTTTGTTCATGGCGGCATTGGCTTAGACGCAGATCGGCCTATTGGGGAAGGGCTTTGTTATGCGTCATTCGCATGGCGGCGCGGGCTACAGGCAGTTGACCCAGAGCACGCGGGTGACACCGTCATGCTGGTTGGCGAAGCGATGCGGCCGCGAGGAGAGGAAGCGGAAGCTGTCGCCTTCGCGCATGACCCAGCTCTCGTTCTCGACATTGAGCAGCATGGCGCCGCTGAGCACGAGGCCGGCTTCTTCGCCATTGTGGATGTAGTGCTCGTCGCCGGTGCTGGCGCCGGGCTCCATCTCGACGATGAAGAGGTTGAGCTTGGCGCCTTCGGCCTGCGGGGTCAGCAACTGCTTGCGGATGCCGGAGCGCCAGAGCTGCAGTTCGCCGCGATCGGCCTGGCGCACGATCGTGGCAGTCGGGTCGGCCTGCCGCTGGTCGGCGGGGAAGAGGTCGGAGATCGCGGTGCCGAGTGCGTCGGCGACGGCAGCGAGCACGCGCAGCGTCGGCGAGGACAGGCCGCGCTCGATCTGGCTGAGGAAGCCGATCGACAGGCCGGTGCGGCTCGCCAGCTCCTCCAGTGACAGCCGGCGCGCCCGCCTGAGCTGGCGCAGCCGCGCCCCGATCTCGCGGTCGACATGCAGATGCGGCAGGTCGGCGGCAGGCAGGCTCATCGCGATTCCTTCATGGCCTATTTCATGTGCATGAAAATCGCTTGCCGGCAAGATCGTCCTATGCTCGTATCTTCATGCTCATGAAAATACGAGCCGGCGCCTGACTGGGCGTACGGACAAATGAGGGGACATTGCCATGGAACGCCGGACCTTTCTGACCCTGCTGGCCGGAGGCGCTGTCGCCGCTTCCGTATCGCCGGCGGCCGCCCAGTCCGTGCTCAAGGTCGGCTCGACGCCGACCGGCATGCCCTTCACCTTCCTCGACACCAAGACCAACACGATCGAAGGCGTGATGGTCGACCTGGTCAAGGCGATCGCCGCGGCTTCAGACCTGAAGGTCGAGGTCGAGGGCATGCAGTTCTCGACGCTGGTCGCCTCGCTCACCGCGAACAAGATCGATCTGATCTCGGCGGCGATGTACATCACCCCCGCCCGCAAGGAGGTGATCGACTTCTCTGATCCGATCTACACCTATGGCGAGGGCCTGCTGGTCCCGGCCTCGGACAAGAAGGACTATGTCGAGCTCGCCGATATGAAGGGCTACACGGTCGGCGCCCAGATCGGCACCGCCTATGTCGAGGCGCTGCAGAAGACCGGCCTCTTCCCCGAGGTGAAGCTCTACAAGACCTCGCCGGATATTCTCGCCGACGTCAACGCCGGCCGCGTCCAGGCCGCCTTCGCGGACGCGCCGATCATGGCCTATACGCTGAAGCAGGGGCAGTTCCCGAACGTTCGGCTGGTCAAGTCCTACAAGCCGATCATCACCGGCTCGGTCGGCATCGGCGTGCGCAAGAGCGATGGCGAGCTGCTGAAGAAGGTCAATGCTGGCCTCGCCAAGGTCAAGGCCGACGGCACGCTCGACAAGATCCTGGCGAAGTGGGGTCTGGAATAAGCGTTCCCGCGCGCCCTGGCTTCGCATCGCCACTCGTCGGCGGGGCAAAGCCAGCGGCGTCTTCGCGACCACCCCGTCGAAACTGACCTGCGATGCAATCCTTCCTGCGCGACGCCGCCCAGTTCCTGCCGCTGCTGCTGCAGGGATTGAAGTTCACCGTCCTCGTGACGCTCGGCTCGCTGGCGCTCTCCACCGTGCTCGGCCTCGTCTGGGCATTGATGCGCGTCTCGGGCGTGGCACCGCTGGTGCTGGTCGCCAAGCTCGTCGTCAACACGCTGCGCGGCATCCCGATCCTGGTGCAGCTCTTCTATATCTATTTCGTCTTCCCTGAGTTCGGTCTCGCGCTGAGCGCGCTGCAGGCGGCGATCCTCGGCCTGGGCATCGCTTATTCCGCCTATCAGGCCGAGAATTTCCGCGCTGGCATCGAGGCGATCGACCACGGCCAGGTCGAGGCGGCCGAGTCGATCGGCATGGGCTGGTTCCTGATGATGCGCCGGGTGATCCTGCCCCAGGCGATCAAGGTCGTGCTGCCGCCCTACGGCAACATCATGATCATGATGCTGAAGGATTCTTCGCAAGCCTCGACCATCACCGTCGCCGAGCTGACGCTGCAGGGCTCGCTGCTGGCGTCCTCCACCTTCAAGAACATGACGGTCTACACGCTGGTGGCGCTGCTCTATCTCTCGATGAGTCTGCCGCTGATCGCCTTCGTCGGCTGGCTCGAACGCCGCTTCGGCAAGGGAGCCAGGCGATGATCGAGCTTTCCGGCGTCACCAAGAGCTTCGGCTCCCATCAGGTGCTGAAGGGCATCACCGGCAGCGTCCAGCGCGGCGAGGTCGTCTGCCTGATCGGCCCGTCCGGCTCCGGCAAGTCGACCATCCTGCGCTGCATCAACGGGCTCGAATCCTATGATGGCGGCTCGATCACGGTCGATGGGGCAAAGGTCGACCGCGCCGACCGCTCGATCGTCGGCATCCGAACCGCCATGGCGATGGTATTCCAGCGCTTCAACCTGTTCCCGCACCGCACCGCCCTGGAGAACGTCGTCGAGGGGCCGATCCATGTGAAGAAGGAGCCGGCTGCCGAGGCGCTGGCGCGCGGTCGCGACCTGCTCGCCCGCGTCGGCCTCGCCGACAAGTTCGAAGCGTATCCGGCCCAGCTTTCGGGCGGCCAGATGCAGCGCGTCGCCATTGCCCGCGCGCTCGCCATGCAGCCCAAGGCGATCCTGTTCGACGAACCGACCTCGGCGCTCGATCCCGAACTGGTCGGCGAGGTGCTCGGCGTGATGAAGAGCCTCGCCGAGGAGGGCATGACCATGCTGGTCGTCACCCATGAGATGGGCTTCGCCCGCGAGGTCGCCGATCGCGTCCTCTTCCTCGATGGCGGCGTCATCGTCGAGGAAGGCGCCGCCCGCGAGGTGCTGAGCGCACCACGCAATCCGCGCACGCAGGATTTCCTGCGCCGCGTGCTCAAGCCGATCTGAGGAGGCCACGATGGCCGAACCCTTCCCGCTGCAGCCCTCGCTCTGGCATGCCACGGCCCCGGCGGCGCCCGAGACGCCGCCGCTCGCGAGCGACGCCCGCGCCGATGTCTGCATCGTCGGCGCCGGCTATGCCGGGCTCTCGACCGCGCTGCATCTCGCCGAGGCCGGCGTCTCCGTCATCGTGCTTGAAGCGCGCGAGCCCGGCTGGGGAGCCTCGGGCCGCAATGGCGGCCAGGTCATCCCCGGCATCAAATACGATCCCTCCGAGATCGTCGCCA
>Ga0209025_1001224_pt1 | contig 35854 bp, 26 predicted proteins | sample AraplaMF_Col_mLB_FD_184256 | JGI IMG/M metagenome (GOLD analysis project Ga0209025, IMG submission 184256) | Arabidopsis root microbial communities from the University of North Carolina, USA - plate scrape MF_Col_mLB (SPAdes) (version 2) | ecosystem: Host-associated > Plants > Roots > Endosphere... | reverse complement strand
CGAATTCCGGCTTCCAGAGATCGTTCCAGGAGGTCGGCGCGGCCTTGACCTTCTGGGTGTTGTAGGTGAGCCCGAGCGAATAGTAGCCGGTGCCGACCGCATAGGTGGTCGCGCCGCTCTTGTAGATCGCTTCCGGCAGGGTGTTGGCGAGATTGGGGATCGCCGCCGGGTCGAGGTTGTCGGTCACCTCGGCGGCAAGGGCGAGCTCGCTGATTCCGCCATCCATCCAGGCGACGTCGATGGTGGGCGCAGCCTTCTGCTGCTGCAGCTTCGCGAGGGTGACAGTCGAGGTGCCGATCTCGGCATTGACGGCGATGCCGGTCGCCTTGGTGAAGGGCTCGGCGACGCAAGCCTTGAAGGCATCGCCCCAATTGCCGCCATACCAGGCGACGGTGATCGACGAAGGTTGCTGCGCCAAGGCAGGCGCGGTGAGCAGGGTGGTGGCGAGCATGGCCGCGGCCAGCCGGATGGGTCGGGTCATCGTCGTTCTCCTCTGCCGAGCGTCTTTGCGCTTCTGTCGGGATATGTTGGCGCGCAGGCCGCAAAAGGCACTAGAATGTGCCGGCCCAAAATTTGAATAATCACGACATGAGCACCGTCCAGCTCCATCAATCCGCCAGCGATCGGCCGCAGTCCGCTGCAGCGCCCGTCTCGCGGCTGCGGATCGGCTTCCTGCTGCTCGACCAGTTCACGCTCGCCGCCTTCTCCGGGCTGATCGACGTGCTCAGGTTGGCGGCGGATCATGGCGGGCGCAGCCGCCAGCTGCATGCGAGCTGGACGGTGATGAGCCTGGATGGCGAGCCGCGGCGTTCGAGCTGCGGCGTCTCGGTCACCCCGAATACGGGCCTGCTCGAGCCCGCCGGCTTCGACTATATCGCCGTCTGCGGCGGCAACGACTATCTCAACGACGCCCTCCCTGAGAGCCTGCTCGGCTATCTGCGCCGGGCGGCGGCATCGGGCGTGCGCCTGCTCGGCATCTGCACCGGCACCTTCGCCATCGCACGTGCCGGCCTCGCCGGCCCGCGCCGGGTCTGCGTGCACTGGAACGTGCTCGACGCCTTCAAGGAGCGTTTTCCCAAGGTCTCGGCCGGCGTCGAGCGACTTTTCATCGACGAGGGCGACCTGATCACTTGCGCCGGCTCGACCGCGGCGATCGATCTCGGCCTCTACCTCGTCGCGCGCCATTGCGGGCGTGACAAGGCCCAGCAGGCGATGCGGCACATGATGCTGCAGGACATGCGCCCGGCCGAGATGCCGCAGGCGCATTTCTACGCCGAGCTGGCACCCAATCTCGACGTCCGGGTGCAGCAGGCGGCGCAGTTCATCGAGCAGCGGCTCGACAATCCCCCGCCGATCGCCGCCGTCGCGCGCTATGTCGGGGTCAGCCCGCGCCAGCTTGAGCGCCTGTTCGGCGCCTCCTTGGGCCAGAGCCCCGCCGCTTTCCAGCGCAAGCTGCGGCTCGACTATGCGCGATGGCTGATCCTGAACAGCAAGCGCTCGCTCACCGACATCGCCATGGGCGCCGGCTTCGCCGACAGCGCTCATCTCTCGCGCGACTTCAAGGCGGCCTTCGGCGAAACGCCGCGCTCCCTGCGCCAGACTGCTTGAGCAGGGACGATCGAGCCCGATCTGAGCCGCTCATCGGTGCGCGAGCTCGACCGGATTTCTGCTATTCCAGTCGCCGGTCGGGGCGGAGCGACCGGTCCCGGAAGAGGAAGAGCGCGATGTTTCTTTTCGACGGTCCTGAGCAGGCCGGCATGACCATCCTGCTGGCTCATGGAGCCGGAGCTCCGATGGACTCGGCCTCCATGACGGCTGCCGCCAAGGCTTTGGGCGGGGCGGGCTTTCGTGTCGCCCGGTTCGAGTTCGACTATATGGCGGGCCGGCGGACGGGCGCGGGCCGCGTGCCGCCGCCGCGCGCCGAAAAGCTGAATCCGCAATATGTCACCGCCATCGATGCGCTCGCCGCAAAGGGGCCGCTCATCATCGGCGGCAAGTCGATGGGTGGCCGCGTCGCGAGCATGGTCGCCGACGAGCTCTTCACGGCAGGCCGGATTCACGGGCTGCTCTGCCTCGGCTATCCCTTTCATCCGCCCGGCAAGCTCGACCAGCCCCGGACAGCGCACCTCGCCGAGCTGAAGACGCCGGCGCTGATCGTGCAGGGGACGCGGGACGAGTTCGGCACCCGGGAGCAGGTGTCGGCCTACAGGCTGTCATCCCTCATCGAGTTGCTGTGGCTCGAGGATGGCGATCACGACCTCAAGCCGAGAAAAAGCATCTCGGGCTTTTCGGCGGCCGACCATCTCAAGACCATGGCCGAGACGGTTTCGGCCTGGGCCGGGCGCATCAGTCGCGCCAGTTGACGGATGTGACGGGGCCCTGATCGGAGCGAGCTCGGCCTATCTGGATTCGGCGCTCCGCGGGCAGCCAAGCTGTGGAGCGCTGGCGGTAGCAGCCATGGAAAAGCCCAACTCGGTCTGCCTTGAGGGCAGCGAGGCGGCTTCCGCCGCAAATGGCTCACCTTTGGAGAATCTCACCATGCGCAGCTCAATCCTGGTCGCCGCCGCCTGCCTCATGCTTGCAGGCTGCGGCAACACCGTCGAACAGCGCATTGGTGGCGCGGCTGTCGGCGCCGGCACCGGCGCCGTGGTCGCAGGCCCCGTCGGGGCAGTCGTCGGCGGCGCCGCCGGCGCGATCTCCGGCCCGGCCGTGTCGCGCAGCGTGCGTCGCGCCTCGCGCTGATCGGTAGAGCGCCCCGAAATCGTCAGGGGCAATGTGGCTGGCGGAGGGCTTCACGCCCTCCGCTCTGCCTTGAGATGGCTAGCTCCAGAAGCCTGCCTGGTGGTCGCGCGGAGAGAACGTCTCGCTGACGTCCTGCGGCTGCGCGTCGTGGGTCTCTTCGTGGTCGTGCTCGGTCTCGAGCGCGCACTCACAATCGTGCCGTTCCAGCATGGATCGCTCCTTTCGAAACGTGGGAGGTTGCTTCAGGCACGAGTTAGATATGAACTATTGCTGCGCTGCACAAGCGTTCTGAGCAGGTGCGGGATCTCCGTCCGCGCATGGAACAAAAGCGCGAGCCGGGCAAAGTCAGCTGCTGTCGGCGTCCTTCGGGCTGGCCACGGTCACCGATTGCCGTTCCGCGGCGCGGTCGAGGCAGGCCGCCATCTCGGGGGTGCCCCATTTGAATTTCGAGCACTGCTCGGTGCCGACGGTCAGATTCCGGGCGACGCTGTGCGAGTTGTCGGCGCCGCTGCAGCCGGCGAGAGCGATGGCGATCGCCGCAAGTGCTATGCGCATGGTTGTCTCTCCTTCCGAAGCGACGAGTCGAGCAGGGGCATGGGGCGACAATTTGATCGGGCCCGCGCGAGCCCGGCACGGGACGCAAGATGGTCCTACTTGCAGTTCGCCCGGCAACTGATGGCGTGCACCTTGTTGATGCCTTCACCGACCGTGGTGATCTCGATCAGCATGTCGCGCGGGGAGCGCCAGGTGAAATTGCAATAGGCCATGCCCGTTCCGGAGCAGGACGACATTTCCGGTCGGCCCTGGCAGCGTTCGTCGCCGGCATAGCACTTGTCGGCGTCGGGCATGGTGACCGGCTTGTAGCCGAGCGCGATCAGGCTGCGCCGTGCCTCCTGATAGCTCGTGTTCTTCGGGAACGAGGGCAGCCGTTCCGCCGCGGTTGCGGCGGTGGCCAAGGCGACGATGACGGCGGCAAGGATCGCTGGGCGCATTGACGTCATTCTCGGATAGGGGCGGGCGAAGCCAGCTTGCGCCGGTTTCCGCCATCTTCGCTGATCCATCCTAATATCTGTTGCGCTGGGTGATGTCGCGGATCGCGGTCAGGCCGGACATCGCCTGCGGCGAGCCATTGGCGCGATAGAGTGCCTGGAAGACCTGCGCGGCATCGTCATAGCGGCCGAGATTGAAATAGGACCAGCCGCGCATCAGCATCAGGTCGGTGCTCTCGGAGGCGTAGCGGCCGCGCTCGCCCAGCGTGAGCAGCGCGCCGTTGAAGTCCTTGGCGTCGTATTGGGCGTAGAAGCGCTCGGAGAGCAGCAGGGTCTGGAGCTCCTTGCGCCGCGCCGGGGGCAGGTTGGCGCTGGCGGCTGCGGCACTGGCTTCGCCCGTCAGCCCCTGCTGGATTTTCGCATAGGCCTTGCCGGCTGCGGCGTCGGCGGCGATCTGGGCATTGCCGCTGCGCTGGGCCGCGTCGAAGGCCTCGGCCGCGGCCGCCGGCCGCTTCAGGTTGAGCAGGCACCAGCCGCGCTGGAGCGCCGCCGCCCCGCTCGTGCCCGCGCCGCAGGAGCCGCTACGCGGCCGCTCGCTAGCCGGACGGCGGGGCACCACCTCGGCCGGGATGTCGTCGCCGTAACGAGTTGCCGGCGCCGGCTCGCTTCGGACGATGCGACGCGGCGCGCGTTCGACCGGCTCAGGCGCCGGAACCGTCCGGTCGGACGGGCCGGCATCGGGCAGGGGCCGGATGTCCCGCACCGTCGGAGCAGCGCGTCCGCGTGCCGGGTTCAGCAGCTCGGCGATGCGCGGCGAGCGATTGCGCCATTCGGCGATGATGGCGCGTAAGGCCGCCTGGTCGCGCAGGCGCTGATGCACCAGGGCAAGCCCATAGGCGGCGGGTTCATAGCTGCGATCCCAGGCGAGCGCGGTCTCGAACCAGGTTTCGGCCGGGGTGATCTGCCCGGAGTTATAGGCGTACCAGCCGAGCGCCGCGCCGCCGGGCGCATAGCGGTCGATACCGACCGTCCTGGCGATGCGTTCGATCACGGGACGCTCGAGCCGCGGCGCCGGCTCCTGGGCGATCAACGCGGTCGCGACGTCGAGATAGGCCTTGCGGTTCGCCGGGCCGGCTTCGAGCCATTGCGCCCCGAGCGTCTCCGCCTCCTGGTATTTCTGCTGCGCACCGAGCGCGAGCACGGCGCCTTCCGCCGCCTTGGCGCCGCCATTGCGTGCCAGCGCCGTCTGGAACCAGGCCACCGCCTTGGCCGGGTCGTTATGGCGAAAGCTGTAGAAGCCGAGCAGGATCGCATCGTCCGGCGTCGTCGCCGCGTTGGCGAGCGCCTCGACGCGGCGGAGTTCGTCGGGCGTCGCGGTCAGGGTCGGCTCTTCCGCCGCCTTGCCGATATGGCGCCGCGCGATCTCGTCGCGAATGCTCGAGAACTCGCTCTGCTTCTCCTGCGCCAGCAGGGGCGCGACCAGCGCCTCGGAGAGGCCGCCGAGCGCCTTCTGCATGGTGCCGACCCGCTCGGCCGGGTTGGTGCAGTTGGTCAGGACATAGGCATAGGCATCGCGCGCCCGTTCCGGCGCGCCGGTCTGGACGAAGGCCTCGGCCACGCGCCAGAGCGCATCGACATTGGCGCAGGTCAGCAGCGCCGGCGTCTCCGTGCCGATCCGGATCACCTGCTCCCATTGCCTGGCATTGGAGGCATTGACCAGGCGCAGGCCCGCCTCGGCCCGGTCGAGCTGGGCGGTGAGATCGGCCGGGGCCTGCCAGTTCGGGTCGGCGCTGCTGCGCTGGGCGATCGCCGCTCGCGCCTCGCCGAACTTGCCCTCGGCGAACAGCTTCCAGACCCGCTCCAGCTCGGGATCGCCGGCCGGCAGCGGCGAGCCCAGATCGGTCGGCGGCTTCCATTCCGGATAGAGCGCGCGCAGCCGGGCGAGCTCGGCCTCGTAGCGGCGGGTGTCGCCCTGGCTTGCGAAATAGCGCAGCGCCGTCTCGTCGACCTTCTGCGACAGGCCGGGCGGCGAGGCCGGCGTCGCCGGGCGGCCGGGCGCGGCGGGGGCCTGGGCCAGCTCGAACTCGGCCTGCTCGGCTGCGGGTGCGGCGGGTTGAGAAGGATCGGGATGCGTCTCGGCCTGTGCCTGCTGGACGGCCGGCGCCTCCGGCCAGCTGAGGTCCTGGCCATAGCGGCCCAGCGCATAGAAGGCGACGCTGGAGGCCGCGACGGCGATCAGCGCGGATTTCACATGCATTGCGGATACCTCTCGCTCAGCATCGAGAGGGCGAGCAAATGCAGCGTCGACGGGTAATAGGCCGTCGGCTGGAAGGTCTTCAGTTCGGCCGGGATCGGGGTGTGGTCGAGCGCGCAGGCCATTGCCGCCAGAAGGATGCGATAGCCGGCATCGGGCAGCGGCTCGGCCGGCTTGCCGCTGGGCACGTCGATCACGGCGGTGCCATTGGCCCAGGCCTGGCGAAACGGCTCGAGGCGCTGCTTGTCGGCGAGGCCGGCCCGCAGGAGATAGAGCGGGATGCGCAGCGCGTTGTAGCCGAATTGCGGCGGGAAGCCGTCGGCCGGCTGCGGCTCGCTTCTGAGCGAGAGCCAGTCCGCCGCCGGCGTCTTCCGTTTGGCGAGCTCGTCGAGCAGCTTCAGTCCGCTGGCTTGCACCTGCATCCAGCTCTGGTCGTTGGTGAGGCGCGTCAGGATCGGGAAGGCCTCGAACACCCAATAGGACGGGTTGATCACCGGCCCGTCCGGTCGCTCCTGTTCCGAAAATCCCTTCGCGGCCGGCATCAGCCAGGTCTCGCTGCCGCGCTTCACCAGGGCGACCTTGGCGAGCGAACGGGCGATCTGGCGGGCCGCGGTGGTATAGGCCGGCACCGACCAGCGCGTCCCGGCGCAGGCGAGCGCCTCGGCGATCAGGAGGTCGCCGTCGCTGGCGTTGTTGATGTCGCTGACTCGGGGCGTGACCTTCGGGTCCCAGCGCCAGGCGGCGAGTCCGTCGTCGCGGATCAGCAGTTCCGTCCGTGTGAAGGAGAGGATGCTGGCGAAGCTGGCACGGTCGCCGGCGAGGCAGGCCAGCAGCAGCCCGTAGCCCTGGCTCTCGCTATGGCTGATGCCGCCATTGGCGTCGTCGACGACGCGCCCTTCCGCGGTGACGAATTTCTGCCGGTAGAGTTCCCAGGCGCCGGTCGGCAATCCCGCCTGCGCGCTGGAGGCGAGGCTGATCAGGGTCGCGGCCAGGGCTGCGCGAAGCCGTTTCATCCGCGCCTCCCCAGGCGGCCGAGCATCAGGGAGGTGCCGATGCCGAGGCCGATGCAGGCTGCGAGCAACGTCAGCGCGTAGATGCCGATATTGCTCGACATCCAGTTGGCGAAGACGAGGCGCATATTGGCCAGGCTGAACGCCCGGGTCATGACGAAGGCGGTACTGTCCGCCGAGATGACGTGGTTGTCCTGGCCGCTGCGGAAAGCGGTGACCTTGCCGGCCATGCCGGCCCAGTTGCCGGGGGTGACGAGCTTGTCGAGGCTCTTTTCCAGCGCCTCCTCCTGGCGCACGACGAAAGCGGTCCAGACCTGCCTCGTGTCGGGATCGGTCGCCTGGGCGGCGATCAGCTCGACCCCTTCCGCCGGCTCGTAAAGCGTGGGCGCGCGCGAGGGCGTGCGCAGCTGCGCGAAGGACAGATCGAAGGTCCGCTGCAGCCATTGGTCGAAGGAAATGAAGTAGCGGGCGAGAGGCCCGCCGAGCGAGCCGCGCCAGCGGTCGCGGACCGCTTCGGTCGTCGGTGCGGCGCCGCCCGAATCCTCCGGCGTCGTCTGCCGGCCCTGGAAGCGGTTGATCACCGAGTCGAACACCGCCATGCCCTCGGTCTCCGGCACGACGACGACCGCATCGGCGCGCTGCGGCCAGGTGTTGCGGACATTGTCGGCGATGCCGACGCGCGGCAGCAGGCCGGCGGGCAACTGGCCGGCGGCGCCGACGATCAGGGCAGGGCGGCTGCCGATGGTCGCCGCGCTGCCGAGAATATCGACCGGGAGAGGCCGGTCGGCGCGCTGGGCCAGCCGGGCGAGCAGCGTCGCGGCGGCGCCGAGATTGGGCAGGTCCTGCCGGCCCATGACCAGGCCGACATGCGCCGCGATCGAATAGGGGAAGCCGGTGCCCGCCACGGCGGCGAGATTGGGGCTGACGCCGATCTTGGCGAAATCCGGGATCGCCAGCGCGGTCGTGTCGAACAGCGCGAAGCGGTTCTTGCCGGGCAAGGTCGCGCCTGGCCCGCAGGCGAGGTCGGACCGCGTCAGCGTCACCGTCTCGAACCAGATCTCGTTGATCCCGGGCCGGAAATGGCGGAGCGGCACGGTGATCGGGAATTGCTGGAAGAGCCCGCCATTCGCGGCGTTGAGCGGAACGGTGGCCGCGACATTGCCATTGACGAAGATCTCGATATGGCTGGCGCCGGGAAGCACTTCCTCCGAATAGGCGCCGTCGAGATAGAGCGTCGCCTCGCCATAGGCGTTGGCGTAGAAATCGCCGGGCATCGCGATGACGGTGCGCGCGCGCATGCGCCGGCCCGAGGATTCCTGGGTGGAAACCCCGAGCTCGGAGAAGCGCAGCACCTGCTTGTCCGAGATGAACGGGGCGTCGGGCACGTGCCAGCTCGACGTATCCATCGTCTTGCGGTTGATGTTGGTCGGCCGCGAGACCGGTCCGGTCAGGAGCTTGGCGACAACCGCCTCGACGTCCGGCCAGCTCTCGCCGGTGACGAGCAGGGCGGCCGGTCCGAGCCGGGGATTGGCGACGAAGCCGAGGAAGCTGCCGGCTCCCGCTTCGGCTGGCAGCGTGCCGAGCAGATCGCGCACCTCCTTGGTGGTGCCGAGCAGGACGGTGAGCACGCCCGGCCGGATGCGCTCCGGCAACTGTTCGGAGACCTTCACCGTCGCCTGGCTGTAGCGGCCGCGCAGCGCTACCCCTTGTGCCACCGCGAGGATGCTGTTGGCGGCGACGGCGCGCGTCGCGCCCGGCGCGACGATGTGGATCGTCGTCAGCCCGGTCTCGTCGCCGCCGACGGCCGGCAGGTCGTCGATGCTGCGAAGACGCAGTTGCTGCGCCGGGTTCCTGAAGCTGAGCCGGGTGCCGGCGCCGTCGATGCGCGTCCATAATTCGTAGGTCGAGGCGATCGAGCAGTCGGTGCGGTGGCGCTGCACGGCCTCGAAGCGGATCGTGTTCTGGCCGGGCCTGAGCAGCCCCTTGCGGATCGCGGTGGTGCTGCGTTTCAGCCGGTCGGAGGAGGCGATCGGCGCTTCCATGATGCGCTCGCCATTGATGCGCACCGTCAGGCGCGAGGCCTCCGGCATCACGACCAGCGCGTTCTGGAAGGCGATGTCGAGGTTGAGGTCGGCGCCCGCCTCGTCCTGGGTCAGGTAGAAGGCCCAGCTGCGCGCGTCGCTCTCGCCTTCGAGCATGACGCGGGCGGCCGGCAGCAGCGGCTTGAAGGCGAAGCTGGCGGGAATGGCGGATGCGGCCGGTGCTGGCGCTGCGGGTGGGCTGGGCTCGGCCGGACGAGGGGCGGGCGGTTGCTGGGCCGGCGGCGCGATCATGAACGGCGCTGGCTCCCGCGGCGGCGCAGCCTCCTGCGCCCGGGCGCCGGGAACCCCGATCGGAGCGATCGCCGTTGCGGCGAGGATAGCGAGGAGATGCGTCCTCATTCGCCTGCCCTCTGCGGCGCAGCCGAGCGGGCAAAGCGGTAGAGGCGGAAGAAATAGGACAGGCCGCGGCTGGTCTGGAAGATGGCGATGCGCAGGAAGCGCAAGGTGCCGTAGACGACGCCCATGTTCTGGCGCCGCGCCTTCTGGAAATCGCTCCAGATCGCGGCGTCGGAGAAGCAGAGATCGGCAATGATCCGGCTGTGCAGCGGCTCGCTCGGCTCATAGCGGCAGCCGAGCACCAGGCCCTTTTCGTCCGCGGCGAGGCGGACGACACGCACGGGAAGCGCCCCTCGCGGCATCGCGATCGAGGTCTCGAAGGCGATCTCGCCGAGGCTGCTCACCGGCAGCTTGTCGAAGCCCTTGGACAGGACCCGCACCGCGACGCCGTCGACGGAGACGTTCTCGGTGATGATCGGGGCCTTGCGGCCGTCGATGCTGATCTCGCCGCGGCGCCTCACCGGAAAGCGCCGGGCGCCGCGCCCTTCCGGCCGCTCCGAGACGACGCCGAGCGCGCAGCCCGCCATCAGCAAATTGAGGATGTTCCAGAGCCCGACCACCAGCGTGGTGTCGGCGTTGTAGGGCTGGGTGATGGTGCGCCAATAGGTGGCGACGACGCCGAGCGTCAGCACCGCGAAGATGATGAAGAAGGGCAGACCGAGCTCGGAGATCCGCCGCGTTCCCAGCTCCTCGCTCTTGGCCGTCACCTTGAAGGTCGGCTTGCCGGGGTTGATGAGGACCGAGATCACCGCCGGCAGCAGGTAGACCGACTGGATGAATTCGTAGAGCTCGGAGATCCAGGGCCAGCGGTAGCGGCCATACAGATAGTTCTGCATCATCAGGTTCACCGCCATGTAGCTGAAGACATAGGCGATGAACTCGGCGCCCGAGGCGGTGAAGATCTCCAGGCCGAAGAAGAGATAGCAGAGCGGCGCGACCAGGAAGGTCAGGCGCACGAAGGGGAAGAGCCAGAACAGGGCCGAGGACGAGTAGCACAGGCGCTGCGGCAGAGAGAGGCCGCGTTTGAACATCGGGCGGTGGTAGATCAGGATCTGCATCATGCCCTGCGCCCAGCGCGAGCGTTGGCCGATGAAGCTCGCGAAGGTGGCGGGCTGGAGCCCCGCGATCAGCGGCTTGTCGACATAGACGCTGTGCCAGCCGGTGGCGTGCAGGGTGATCGCGGTCTCGGCGTCCTCGGTGATGCTGCGGCCGGAGAAGCCGCTCGTCGTCTGCAGCGCCGTGCGCCGCAGCACCGCAGCCGAGCCGCAGAAGAACGAGGCGTTCCACTTGTCGAGGCCGCGCTGGATGATGCCGTAGAACATCTCGTTCTCGGACGGCATCGCCTTGAAGGTTCTGAGGTTGCGTTCCAGCGGGTCCGGATTGATGAAGAAGTGCGGCGTCTGGACCAGGAACAGCTTCGGATCCTGCTCGAAATAGCCGATCGTCTCGGTCAGGAAGTTGCGGGCCGGCGCATGGTCGGCGTCGAAGACGACGATGATGTCGCCCTCGGAATGGGCGAGACCGTTGTTGAGGTTGCCGGCCTTGGCGCTGAGGTTGCGTTCGCGCGTCAGATAGGTGGCGCCGAGCCCCTCGCAGAGCTTCTGCAACTGCGCCCGCCGCTCGCGCGCGGCGCTTGCCGCGACGAAATTGTCGGCATTGCATTTCTCGTCGGTGCCGCCGTCGTCGAGCAGGTAGACGGTGAGGCGACCGGCCGGATAGTCCATGGCGAGCGCGGCCGAGAGCGTCGTCGCCAGCAGCTCGGGCTCCTCGTTGTAGGAGGGCACGAACACGTCGACGCTGGGGGCATCGGCTGGGATCGGCGGCGCCTTCTCGCGCCGCGGCAGCGGCATCGCCACGACGAACAGGCTGAGGAACAGCATGCCGATATTGTAGAGCTCGGCCAGATAGAGGATCAGGCCGGGGATGAAGTCCTCGAGCTGGTTGACCGGCGGCAAGGTGCTCGTCGTCCGCCAGTAGACATAGCGCAGCACGATCGCCGTCCCGAGGCCGAGCGCGATCAGCCTCCAGACGCCGTAAGGGCGCAGGAACTTGAGCAGGATCATCGCCCCGACCACGATCGTCCCGGCGATCAGATGCGCCTGCAGGCTGATCGGCAGCGAGATCAGCGCGACCACCACGGCCGTGGCGATCGCCCAGAAGATGACATAGCTCGCGGTTCGCATCGGCTTTCGGGACGCTTTGCTTCCTCAGATCACGATGATCTTGGATCGGGTCGATCCAAGATCATAAACGTGATCGATTCTAATGGCTTAGAGCAGGATTGATGCGAAAAACCGGTTCCCACTTTTTCGCATCCTGCTCTAGGGCCTGGGTGGCGGCGGAACGGCCGGATAGCCCTCCAGAGGCCGGTCGGGGATCGGCTGGGGATCGCGAGCGCGGTCGGCTTCGGCCTGCGGAGCCCGCGCCGGCCGCCGTTGCGCAACCCGTCGGGACGGGATTGGTTCCGGGGCCTGCAGCAGCGGGTAGATCGGCGCGCCGGCCTTGCCGAGCTCGGGTGCGGGGGCGGGCGCATCTCCGGCCGGCTTCCAGCCGCTGCGCCGCAGCGAGGCGTTGAGCGAATATTCGTAGGCGAGGCGCAGCAGCGAGGCTTCCGTCGCCTTCGCATCGCAGATCCGCATGCGGACCGAGACCGCACCTGATTTTGGCCGGAAGACGCTGTCGCCATCGGCGATGCGCTGCCAGGCATAAAGGCAGGCCTCGCCGCCGGCGCCGCGGCCGAAGGCATAGCTGAACGGCCCATATTTGTTCTGGACGAAGACGGCCGACGGCGCCATCGCGACGCCGGGCAGCCGCTCTTCCATGTCCTGCGCGACGGAAAAATCGTCGATCCCCGGCAGCTTGAGCAGGTTGCCCTCGACACCGGCGCTGTCCGGCAGGTCGGCGGCGGTGAAGAAGGCGACCTGGATCGCGTTCTCGCCGGGCGTGCGGCCGCGCGTCGAAAGCGAGATCGTCTGCGCGATCGCGTTCTCATAGCTGCGCTGGGTGACGCCGATCACCGCCGGGCTGCCGGGCGGCAGGACGATCAGCGCCCGGCTCGGATCGACGGCGATGGACCGGCTCGAGAAGCTCAGCTCGCCCTCCGACAGCCGCTGCTCGCCGCAGCCCGTCACGAGCAGGGCCGAGGCGATGAGCCACAGCAATGCCGCCTTGCGTGCGGACGGGACCGCGAGGCCCGCATCGGCCGCGATCGTCATTCGCCAGTGAATCGTCATTGTCGCCGGAAGCGGTTGTTGCGCGCCGTCATGCGTTGACCATCGATTAACATTGGTTAACGAGTCGTTACCCCCTGCGCGGACTGGGCCAACGGCACGGAGGGCGAGAACACCTGCCCGCAATACAGATGATTCGCGCCGCCCTTCCAACCGATTGTGCCGGGCAAGAGGGGATAAAGACGTGGACCGGCCGGCGGACGGTCAGTGCGGCCGCACGAAAATCCCCGCCGGCTTCCGCCGCGAGGGTCTGAAAGGCGAGCGCGATCCCAAGGGGTGCGCGGGGTCCGGATGCGGCAGCGTTCCGCCGCTGTGTCGAATGTCGATGTCGAGATGTCGAAGCAGCGATGCTCGCCGCTGCCGAACCCCGCGCGCGGTTCTCTTGTGATGCCTCGCCGTGCCTTCAGGTCGGGCAGGACCTGGCTTCGCCCGGACGAGGCCCCTCCGCCATTCCAGCCCGCGACGGCTGTTCAAAGCGGACACCGCTCTCCCGCCCGGCCGCACGACGCCTCGCGACAGCCCCCTTGGTCGGACGGGACGGGGTGAGAATACGACAGGTTTCGGGAGCGGGGATTGATTGCAGAATTATCCCCGTCGCAGTGATCCGGCCGAGCGAACCAGGATGGCCGACCCGTTCCTTTGGGGAAAAGGGGAGCAGTGTCGTCGTCCGGCGTCGGTTTCTCGGCGCAAGGGCGGAGCAAGATATGACTGGCCAGCAACATCTGGCCTGTTCTTGTGGTGGTTGCCGGGCAATGATCTTTACTTTCCGTTAAAACCGCATCACGACAGGGCAGTCGCTGCAGATGCATCTGCAGGTTGTACGGCGGCTCCGGGGGGATTTCGTGAGGTCTGCGCGCGTCGCCGAGGTTGGGAAGCCGTTTGCCGCACGGCTTCGGTCGCGCCTGCGCGCTGGGACGGCGCTCGTGCTCCTGTGCACCTCGCTTGCCGGTCCGGCGCTGGCCAATGGCGGCGCCGGCGGCGGCGGCGCCGGCGGCGGCTCCGTCGGCGGTCTCGACAATCCCGATAGCGCCGGCACTGCGGGCGGCAGCGGCGACTTCGTCACCGGTGCCGCCGGCGGCGGCGCCGGCCTGAGTGGTGGCGTTGGCGGTTCCAGCCCCGGCGCTGCCGGCGGTCAGGGCGGGCTGAATCCGGGAGATTCCGGCGTTTACGGCAACGACGGGCCGGCCGGCGCCGGTGGCGGCGGCGGCGCCCATGGCAGCGTCAGCGCGACCGCGCCGAGCGGCTTCAAGCAAGGCGGCGCTGGCGGCGCCGGCGGCCAGGGCCAGGGCCTGGGCGGAGGCGGCGGTGGCGGCGCCGGCGGCTGGGGAGCCGTGATCACAGGCACGGGAGGGCTTGGCTCGGTGACCGGCAGCGGCGGCGACGTGGCGACCGGTGGAGCCGGCGGCGCTGGCGGCGGTTCGACCGGCGGCGTGTCCGCCGGTGGCGGTGGCGGCAGCGGTGGCCACGGGCTGGCCGTGACCGGCGGAGCCGGAACGTCATTGACGCTCTCTGGCGTGGCTCAAGGTGGCGTCGGCGGGGCCGGCGGCTTCGGTTTGGGGGGGCAGCCGGGCGGCAGCGGTGGAGCTGGCGGGGCCGGCCTGCTCCTGAGCGGAGCATCGACCGTCACCATCGATGCCAATGTCCGTGGCGGCAATGGCGGCGCGGGCGGCAGCGCGACCGGGGGGACCGGCGGTGCAGGGGGGGCGGGCGGCGCTGGCATCCTCGCCATCGGCTCGACGATCATGGTCAATGCGGCGGTTCGCGGCGGCGACGCCGGCACGGGCGGCTCCGGTGCGACCGCCGGAACGACCGGTGTGGCCGGTGCAGGCATCAGCGGCGACAACCTGACCATCACACTGGGCGCCGGCGGCTCGATTTCCGGCGGGGCTGCGCTTGGCGGCACGCCCGGTTATGCCCTGCGCGTGGCGGGCAACAGCAAGCTGACGGTCACTACACCGGGCACGGCGAACCTCACTGGCGACATCGTCATCGCCTCCGGCACGCTGACGCTCGACCAGGCCAGCGGCATCGACATCACCATCGCCAATACGATCAGCGGCGCCACGCTGGCGAAGACCGGGGCCGGCACGGTCACACTGACCGGCACCAACACCTATGGCGGGACGACGATCTCGGCGGGCACGCTCTCCGTCTCCTCCGACGCCAATCTTGGGTCCAGTTTGGGGCCCCTCACGCTGAACAATGCGACCATCGTCGGCGGGGCCGGGACCGGGGCCGATGCGGTGCTGCGCACGACGGCGAGCTTCACGAGCGGGCGGAACATCACCTTCAGCAATGGCGGCGGCCGGATCGAGACCGCGACCGGCACGACGCTGACGCTCACCGGCTCGATCACCACCGGCGGCAGCGCCAGCTTCATCAAGCAGGGCGCCGGCACGCTGGTGCTGACCGGCGACAGCTCGGCCGGCTACAATGGCCGGACCTGGGTCAACGAGGGCACGCTGCGGATCGAGGGCGGCGGCAAGCTCGGCAGCAACGCCGCCGGCGGGCAGGCCTATATCAGCAACGGCGCGACCGCGATCGTCACCGGCCCCGGGTCGAGCTGGGAAACCTTCGGCCAGATGCGGGTCGGCGAGCACGGCTCGGGCACGCTGCGGATCGAGAACGGCGGCTCGGTGACGACCGGCGGCGGCGCGGGCACGGTCGGCATCGTCGGCGGCGGCGGCGACAGCTCGGTGACGATCACCGGCTCGGGCTCGCAATGGGTCGGCAACGGCACGCAGGTCTATATCGGCCATTCCAATGCCGGCGAATTGACACTCGCGGACGGTGGCACGTTCCAGCTCACCGGCGCCAGCTCGACCTTGCAGGCCGGCCTGGTCGGCGGCAGTGCCGGCGGCACGATCAATATCGGCGCGGCCGAGGGCAGCGCAGCGGCTGCGGCCGGCAATCTCGTCGTCGACACCGTCTCGCTGAATACCAGCGCGAGCAAGGTCGTCTTCAACCATACCGAGGTCGGCTACGGCTTCGCTGCTGCGATCACCGGTCTCGGCTCGGTGCGCCAGCTCGCCGGCATCACCGTCCTGACCGGCAACAACGACTATTCCGGCGCCACGCAGGTTCTCGGCGGGCGCCTGGTCGCCGGCAGCTCGGGCGGCTTCTCGGCGAACTCGGACTATACGGTCGCGACCGGAGCGGTGCTCGAAGTGGCCGGTGGCTTCGGGACCGTCGCGACTGTCGGCTCGCTGTCGGGTTCCGGCTTCGTCCGGATCGGCGTCGACGAGATGCTGATCATCGGCACCACCAACCAGACCGCCACCTTCTCCGGTACCTTCCTCGGCGACGGCTCGCTCGAGTTCGTCGGCTCCGGCACGCAGATCGTCACCGGCACCGGTACGCTCGGTGGCGATCTCAGCGTCTGCAGCTGCAGCACCGGCGCCTTCATCGTCCGCGGCGGCGCGCTGACCTTCGGCGGCGGCATCCAGGTCGAAGCCGGCACGCTCGTCCTCGACCAGGGGGCCTCGTTGACGGCCGGCAGCGATATCCAGGTCATCGGCGGCACGCTGGTGGTCAGCCAAGGCAGCAAGCTCGACAACGGCCCCGCCACCTTCTTCGTGGCTTCGACCGTCCGCATCGATGGCGCTGGCACGCTGGTGACCACCGGCAATGTGCTGGTCATGGGTGTTTTCGCTCCGGTTTCGGTCACCGTCTCGGGTGGCGCGACGTTGAATGGCGGTGGCGGAGCTGCCGTCGGCGGCTTCGGCGCCACCGCATCCGTGCTGGTGACCGGCGCCGGCTCGCAATGGATCGTCGGCGGCAGCGGCTTGGGGATCGGCGGCTCGGGTTCGACCGATGCGGCCTCGATCACGGTCGCCGATGGCGGCGGGCTCGTCATCGCCTCCGGCGATCTCGGCATCGGCTCGCTCGGCACGCTCAATATCGGCAATGGCGGCAAGGCCGGCTCGGTCACGCTCATTGCCGGCGCGATCCTCAACGATGGCGCGATCATCGCCGATTTCACCGATGTGGCGACGCTCGCCGCAGCGATCGGGGGCACGGGCACGCTGACCAAGCGTGGCGCGGGCACGCTGACGCTGACCGGCGCCAACACCTATACCGGCGGGACAACAGTCTCGGGCGGCAAGCTCGTCGTGAACGGCTCGGTCACCGGCACGGTGACGTTGAATGGCGGCGCGCTGGGCGGCTCGGGCACCGTGGGAGCCGTCTTCGCCAATGCCGGCGGCACGGTCGCGCCCGGCAATTCGATCGGGACGCTGACCGTCGCCGGCAATGTCGCCTTCGCCTCGGGTTCGACCTATCAAGTCGAGATCAATCCCGCTGGACAGAGCGACAAGGTCGTCGCCTCCGGCACGGCGACGATCACGGGCGGCACGGTTCAGGTCCTGGCGGAAAGGGGCACCTATGCGGCCTCGACCAGCTACACCATCCTGACCGCTGGAGGCGGCGTCGTCGGCCGTTTCGCCGACGTGACCTCGGATCTCGTCTTCCTGACGCCGTCGCTGGCCTATGACAGCAACAACGTCGTGCTGACGATGACCCGCACGGCCGACAGCTTCGGGCCGGAGGGGGGTGGCAGCCGCTTCGTCGCTTCGACCCGCAACCAGGGCTTCATCGCGGTGGCTGCGGAGCGGCTCGGCGTCGGCAATCCGGTCTACGACACGCTGCTCTCCGGCACCGCGGCCGAAGCCCGCGCCGGTTTCGATCTGCTCTCGGGCGAGGCCCATGCCCAGGCGGTCGGCGTGATGATCGAGGAGAGCCGGCTGGTGCGCGACACCATCCTCAACCGCCTGCGCGGCCCGTTGCTCACCCAGTCCGGCCAGCAGGTCGCGGCCTCGTTCAGCGCCGACCTGCCCGGCCGCAAGAGCGCGGTCGTGATGAATGCGCCGGTCCCGCAGCCGCGCTACGTGCTCTGGGGCGAGGCCTTCGGCGGCACCGGCAACACCGACGCCGATGGCAATGCTGCTTCACTGAGCCGGCGCACGGGCGGCGCCCTGCTCGGCGCCGAGTTCATGGTCTACGAAGCTCCCGGCTCGTCGCTGAAGCTCGGCGTCGCCGGTGGCTACAGCCAGTCGCGCTTCGATCTCGATGCCCGCCGCTCCTCCGGCAAGCTCGAGAGCGGCCATGCCGCCCTCTATGCCGGAGCGCGTTTCGGCAGCCTGCGCTTCGATGCCGGCGCCGCTTACAGCTGGTCCGAGAGCGACATCCGCCGGCAGGTCCAGATCCGCGGCTTCGGCGACCTCTTGCGCCTGCAGCGTCCGGGATCGGTGATGCAGGGCTTCGCCGAGCTCGGCTATGGCTTCGCCTTCAGCGGCTTCGCGCTGGAACCCTTCGCGCAGCTCGCACTGATCCGGGTCTCGACCGATGCCGGCACCGAGCAGGGTGGTGCCGCGGCGCTGCGGGTGCTCTCCTCCGAGCAGACGCTCGGCTTCAGCACGCTCGGCGTCAGGGCCGAGGCGCAGCTCGGCAGCGCGCCGCTGTTCGCGCGGGCCATGCTCGGCTGGCGTCACGGCTTCGGCGAGCTCACCCCGCAGGCCCGCACCGCTTTCGCCGCCGGCACGACACCTGCCGTGGTCTTCGCCGCAAGGATCGACCGCGAGGCGCTGGTCGCCGAAGCCGGGCTCGACTGGCGCATCTCGCAGGCCACCGCGCTCGGCCTGACCTACTCCGCCGCTATTGGCGAACGCTCCCGCGATCATGCCCTCAAGGGACGCGTCGAGATGCGCTTCTGAAAAGGGGAGGCGCTACTGCGCCTCCAGCACCAGCTCCAGCGTCATCAGCACCGGGTTGTCGCCACGCGCGAGCGCGCCCTGCGCCATACCGCCGGTATAGTCGACCAGCGCGATGGCGAGTGACGCTTCCGGCTTGCCGTCCTCGCCGGGGGCGACATGGCCGGCGGTGATCGCGATCTCGGTGGCGAACGGCTCGATCGAGCGGCCGTCGGCGAAGCGCGCGCCGATCGTCGAGCCGACGCCGCCATGGATGACGGCGTGGGCGATCCCGCGCTCGGCGCAGAACGTTTCCAGCGCCGTGAAGACGTCGCGGTTCGGCCGCAGTCGCAGCACGAAGAAGCGGCCGCCGGCCTCGGGGCCGCCGCTCGGCCGTGCCGCCGGCATGAACAGCTTGAAATTGGTCTCCGGGTCATGACCGGCAACGAAGCCGGCACCGTCCAGCCCGACCGCATCGACACTGATCGGTTCGGAGAGGAAGCTCTGGTCCGGCAGGATATGCCCGCCATTGTGCCGGCCGCCCGCTTCGCGCCAGAGCGCATGGCCATGGAAGAACGGCGCACCATCGCGTTCGCCGAAGGTCAGCGCTCCCGTCTCGATCCGGGTGATGCCGTCGGGCCGGAAGGTCTCGCTGTAGAAGGCGGCATGCTCCGGCGTCGCCGAGAGCGCCGGCATCACATAGGCGAAGGGTGCGAGGGCAAGTCCTCCCGGCAGGCGCAGCACGCCGCTGGAGAAGCCCTGCGCGGCGAAGGCTTCGCTGATCGCATCGAGCAGCAGGCCGGGCTTCAGCTCCAGAGTGAGCTTGCGGCCACGCGCCTCGAGCCACTGGATGCGCTCGGCTTCGGCCGGGCCCGGCTGCTCGATCGTCCTCACGTGGATGCTCCCGGCGCGCGGACGAAGTCGAGCAGGCCGCGCTTTTCCAGCTCGTCGCGCACCAGGCGCTTGGGAACCTTGCCATAGCCGGATTTCGGCAGCTCCTCGAAGAAGAAGAAGCGTTTCGGCATCTTGTAGCGCGGGATCTTCTCGGCAAGATAATTTGCCAGCTCATTTTCATCGATAGGGCTGCGCGCGACGCAGACGGCGACGCCGATCTCGCCCCAGACCGCATCGGGTACGCCGAGCACGGCGGCCTCCGCGATCTTGGGATGGGTCAGGATCTTCTCCTCGATCTCGCGCGGATAGATGTTGGAGCCGCCGGAGATGTACATGTCGGAGGCGCGGCCGGTGATGTAGGTGAAGCCCTCCTCGTCCATATGGCCGAGATCGCCGGTGCGGAACCAGCCATTGCGGAAGGATTTCGCATTGGCCTCCGGGTTCTCGTAATAGCCGGCGAAGACGGCCGGGCCGATCACGCAGATCTCGCCGGTCTCGAAGGGCTTCAGCTCCGCGCCCTCGTCGTTCTGGATCGAGACCTGGATGCCGGTGCGCTCGACACCGCAGCTGCCGATGCGAGCGGCCGGCCCATCCTCTTCCTCGTGCAGATAGGGCGGCAGCACGGTGATGTTGCCGGTGACCTCGCCGAGGCCGAAATACTGGACCAGCACCTTGCCGAGCTTCTTCAGCGCGGTCTTTTGGTCCTCGCGATACATCGGCGCGCCGGCATAGATGACATGGCGCAGCGAGGAATGATCGTGCTGGTCGACGGCCGGGTGCTCGACCAGCATCTTCAGGATCGTCGGCACGGTGAAGATGTTGGTGACACGGTGCTTTGCGATCAGCCGGAAGGCCTCGTCGATGTCGAAGCGCTCGGTCGGCAGCAGGATCGAGGGTGCGCCGCGGGCCGCGAGTACGAGCTGGTGCACGCCGGCGCCATGCGAGAGTGGCGCGACGACGAGCGAGGCGTCAGCTTCAGTCGAGCCCGGCACGAGATCGGCGAGGTGGTTGGTGACGACGAAGCCCATCTGGCCATGGGTCAGCACTGCGGCCTTGGAGCGGCCGGTCGTGCCGGAGGTGAAGAAGAACCAGCAGGGATCGTCGCGGTCGACGACGGCGTCGGGCACGCGCTGGCCCTGTTGGGCCGCGATCGCCTCGGTCAGCGTGGTCTCGCCGAAGTTGCCGGCGCCGATCCGCCAGGTGAACTGCAGCGCCTTGCTCTCCCTGGCGACGGCCGCAGCATGGTCGGGGAAATCGCCATGGCAGAGGAAGCCCTTGGCGCCCGACGAGGTCGCGAGCCAGGCGACCTCGTCCGGCATCAGCCTGAAATTGGTCGGCACCCAGATGGCGCCCAGACGGAAGGCGGCAAACATCGAGACGAACATCTCGTCGCAATTCTTCGAATGGACGAGGATACGGTCGCCCTTGCCGATGCCGCGCGCGGCTAGCGCAGCGCAGAGCGCATGCGCTGCCGCATCGAGCTGCCCCCACGTCCATTGCCGCTCGCCCCAGATCAGCCCGGGCCGGTCGGCAAAGCGGCGCGCGTTGCGCGTCAGGACATGCGCGAGGTTCATCACCCGCGTCGTCACGGGTTTAAGCCCGCCCACCGGGCCGGTGTCCACAGCGCTCGTCATGGCGTCGTCTCCGCTGTCCTGGTCTCGTCCTGCGCCGGCTTGCCCTGCCGCCGGTCGAGCATGCCGGCGATCCTCGCCTCGACCTGCCGCGCCTCGTGGCGCAGCAGGGCGGCGAGCTCCTCCTGCCGCTGCGGCTGCATGCGCGAGTCGATCGCGGCGATGCTGAGCGCGCCGGCGATGCGCCCGTCCGGATAGCGCACGCCGACGCCGATGCCCCAGGAATTGGTGACGATCCGGCCGGGGTTGAGAGCGAAGCCCTGTGCCCTGGCGAGGGAGATATCGGTGATGAGCTGCGCCGGCGAATAAGCCGGGTAGCGTGCCGCGAGGATGGCGCGATTGGCCTCGATCATCGCGCTGGATTCGGCGTCCGGCATCAGCGCCAGCATGGCGAGCGAGCCGGCTCCGACTCCGAGGGGGTGCTGGTCGCCGGCCTGCAGGGCGTGGGTGCGCACCGGCCAGGTGCCTTCCTCGCGATGCAGGCAGATGGCGAAGCGGTCGCGCCGGATCGAGAAGAAACTGGTGTCCTGCGTCGTGTCCGAGAGCGCGTGCAGGCTCGCCATCGCGAGGTCGAGCAGGCCATGGCGCTGGCCCGAGAGCAGGCCGAGCACGAAAGCCTCCTCGCCGAGATGATAGCGCCGCGTGCGCGCCTCCTGCTCGACCAGGCCGGCCCGCATCAGCGCCAGCAGCAGGCGCCGCACGGTCGGCTTGTTCAGCCCGCTCTCCCCAACGATCTCGCTGAGCGGCAGGCCCGATGCGCTCTCGCGGCCGACGAGCGCCAGCAACCGCAAAGCGCGGTCGACGCTCTGCGAGCCTGACAGATCGGGCGTCGGCATGATCTCGGGCTGCATTTCCTCTGCCGTATCGGGTCCATGATGCGGACCTCTTATCTGCTTCAAAGGTGTAGATGTCGGCGTCGGCGATTGCAACAGCAGTCGATCAGTGTATGTTCCAACCGGAACGAGCGAAACAAAATCGCCATAATATGGACCTGCCGGATTGGCGGGCAGATGGGAGGAGCGGCCCGGATGGCCGAAGCAAGCACGAGTGCGGCTGCCGGCACGCATGCCAGTGATGGCGTCGCCGCGGTCCTGGAGAGCCTCGACCACGCCCCGAAGCGTGTCGGCTCGGCGCTGGTGCGTCCGCTCGAGATCGTCGCCGCGCTGCTGCTCGTCGCCATCGTCACCCTGCTGCTCGCCGGCGTGACCTCGCGCTATCTGCTGTCGATCCCGGTGGTCTGGATCGACGAGGCCGCCTCGATCTGCTTCCTCTGGCTCGCCATGCTCGGCGCTGCCATCGCCATCGACCGCAACGAGCACCTGCGCCTGACCCTGTTCGTCGGCATGCTGCCGGAGCGCCTGCGCGGCCTCGCCCATGCCTTCGGCCTGTTAGCGGTCGCGACCTTCCTCGCCGTGATGACCTGGCCGGCGATCGACTATGTCATCGAGGAATCCTACGTCACCTCGGCGGCGCTCAACATCCCCTCGAGCTATCGCGTCTCGGCCATCGCCTTCGGCATCGTCGCCATGCTGGCGCTGGTGCTGACCTATGCGATCAGGACCTGCACGCCGCGCGACCTCGTCATCGCCGCCGCGGTGATCGGCCTCGTTGCGGCCGCCTTCTTCCTGCTGACGCCGGTGTTCAAGACGCTGGGCTACGTCAACATCGCCATCTTCCTGCTCGGCGTCGTCGGCATCTGCCTCGTCGCCGGTGTGCCGATCGCCTTCTGCTTCGGACTGGGCGCGCTCTGCTTCCTGTCCTTCAGCACCAGCGTGCCGATCTTCGTGATGATCGGGCGCATGGACGAGGGCATGTCGAGCCTGATCCTGCTCTCGGTGCCGATCTTCGTGCTGCTCGGCTGCGTGCTCGACTCGACCGGCATGGGCAAGGCGATCGTCGACTTCCTCGCTTCGCTCTTGGGCCATGTCCGCGCCGGCATGTCCTATGTGCTGCTCGGCTCGCTCTTCCTGGTCTCGGGCATTTCCGGCTCTAAGGTCTCCGACATGGCGACGGTGGCGCCGGCCTTGTTCCCGGAGATGAAGCGGCGCGGCTACCAGCCCAAGGAATTGATCGCGCTGCTCTCGACCGGCGCCGCCATGGCCGAGACCGTGCCGCCCTCGATCGTGCTGATCGTGCTCGGCTCGGTCGCCGGCGTCTCGATCGCCGGGCTCTTCACCAACGGCTTGGTCGTCGCGACCGTCCTCCTGTTCGTGCTCGCGATCCTGGCGCGCTGGAAGGCGAGGGGCGAAATGCTGAAGGGCGTGCGCCGCGCGCCGTTCGCGACGATCTGGAAGACGGCGCTGGTCGCGGCGCCGGCCCTCGTCCTGCCTTTCCTGATCCGCAGCGCCGTCGGCGGCGGCGTCGCCACCGCGACCGAGGTCTCGACCATCGCCGTGCTCTACGCGCTGATCGTCGGCATCGTGCTTTATGGCGGCATCAGCTGGCGCACCTTCTACGGCATGCTGGTCGAGACGGCGGCGCTCTCGGGCGCGATCCTGATGATCTTGGGCACTGCCTCGGCCATGGCCTGGGCGCTGACCCAGACCGGCTTCGCCCGCGATCTCGCCACCGCGATGTCGCATCTGCCCGGTGGCTGGATCAGCTTCATGGCGGTGACGGTCGTCGTCTTCATGATCCTCGGCTGCGTGCTCGAAGGGCTGCCGGCGATCGTGCTGATGGCGCCGCTGATGTTCCCGATCGCCAAGAGCCTCGGCATCAACGACGTCCACTATTCGATGGTGGTGGTCACGGCGATGAATATCGGCCTGATGACCCCGCCGATCGGCATCGGCTTCTACATCGCCTGCAAGATCGGCAATGTCGAACCGGACGAGGCGATGGGGGCGATCTGGCCCTATCTGGTCGCGCTGCTCGCGGGCCTGGCCATCATCGCCTATGTCCCGTCCTTCTCGACGATGTTCCTGTGATCGCGATGCTGCACGCCTCGTCATGCCGTCATTGCGAGGAGGCCCTGCCGACGAAGCAATCCAGGAGGATTGCGCGAGACCTTATGGATTGCTTCGCTTCGCTCGCAATAACGACGAAACCTGATCGCCGATAACAAACGCCCTCGGAGGAAAGACCATGTCCATCTCACGCCGCACGATCCTGCAGGGCGCGACTGCCGCCGCCACGATCGGCACCTTCTCGATTGCTCGCGCCCAGACGCCGGAATTCACCTATAAGTACGCCAACAATCTGCCGGTCTCGCACCCGATGAACCTCCGCGCCACCGAGGCGATGGAGAAGATCAAGGCCGAGACCAATGGCCGCGTCGTCATCCAGATCTTCCCGAACAACCAGCTCGGCTCCGACACCGACATGCTGAACCAGGTCCGCTCCGGCGGCGTCGAGTTCTTCACGCTGTCGCCGCTGATCCTGTCGACGCTGGTGCCGAATGCCTCGGTCAGCGGCATCGGCTTCGCCTTCCCGGACTATGACGCGGTCTGGAAGGCGATGGACGGCGAGCTCGGCGCCTATGTGCGCGGCCAGATCGCCAAGGCGAACCTGCATGTCATGGACAAGATCTGGGACAATGGCTTCCGCCAGATGACCTCGTCCAAGGGACCGATCAACTCGCCGGCCGACCTCAAGGGCTTCAAGATCCGCGTGCCGGTCTCGCCGCTCTGGACCTCGATGTTCAAGGCCTTCGACTCGGCTCCGGCCAGCATCAACTTCGCCGAGGTCTATACCGCCCTGCAGACCAAGATCGTCGACGGCCAGGAGAACCCGCTCGCGATCATCGCGACGGCCAAGCTGTTCGAGGTGCAGAAGTACCTCTCGCTCACCAACCATATGTGGGACGGCTTCTGGTTCCTGGCTAATCGCCGCGCCTGGGAGCGCCTGCCGCAGGATCTGCGCGCGATCGTCGCCAAGAACATCGACGCCGCCGCTCTGCTGGAGCGCGCCGACGTCGCCAAGCTCAATGCCGGCCTGCGCGAAGAGCTGACCTCGAAGGGCATGGCGATCAACGAGACCAAGGCCGACGACTTCCGCGCCGCGCTGCAGAAAGCCGGCTTCTACGGCGAGTGGAAGGGCAAGTACGGCGACGAGGCCTGGGCGATCCTGGAGAAGGCGGTCGGCGGCAAGCTCGCCTGATCGCGCCACTTTCGATACGTCGTTGCGGCGCGCCTCCCGGGGCGCGCCGCGGGCGTTTCACCCGCCCTTCTTCGCGCTCTTGCCCGGCTCGCTGAAGTCGAGCTGCTTCTGCAGGCCGAGCTGGACCACGAAGGCCGGCACGGCCTCCAGCCCGGTATCCTTGGTCTTGCGCCAAGCGGCCGAGGCGGTCGCGGTCATGCCGTTGCCGAGACCCCGCGCATAGTCGAGGCCGATGCTCGAGGTGCGGGTCGTCGCGTCGAGGCCGAGATAGTCCTCCAGCTTCTGCCGGACGGTGAGCGAAAGCGCGTTCGTGTCGTTGAAGCGCGCGGTGAGCTTGCCCTCGTGCTGCGTCACGAGGTTGATCACCGCGAAGGGCAGGGTGGTGTCCTCGACCGTGCGGCCTGACGACAGGTCGAGCGTCAGCCACTCATAGGGAACGCGGAGCTTGGCCGTATAGAGCAGCTTCTTCTGGTTCTCGAATTCCTTGTCCGGGAAGATGACCTGCAGCGGCGAGAGCGAAGCCTCGAAGCTCACCCCCTTGAACGCCGTCGAGACGAACAGATTGGGCTGCAGCCGATAATTGTCGCGGCGCATGCCGAGATAGTCGGTGCCGTTGGTGAAGCGCGTGCTCGATGTCGTGAAGGAGACGCCGATCTCGGTCTCGTCCTGGCGCCAGGCGATGCCCGGCGTGATGCCGAGCGTCGCGAGGTTCTCGTCCTGCGGCAGGAAATCGCCATTGGCGAAGACGTTGCGCTCGTTCAGCGCCGAAAGCCGGGCTTCGGCATTGGCGAAGAGTCTGATGGAACCGAGGTTGAGATTGAGCCGCTCGCGCCAGGTCAGCGCATTGCGGCGGCGCGACCAGCTCTGCTCATTCTCGATTGCCAGCGAGGATTGCAGGGTAAGCTTCTCGCCGATCCCCGTCGCATGCTTCAGCGTCAGCGCGTGCGAGCGGCTGGCGGCGAGCTGGCGTGGGTCGTACTGGGTGTCGACAAGCAGGAGGTCGAGCCCGTAGCCGTCCTGCACCGTGCCGCGCAGATAGTTCCAGCTGACGAAGCCCGTCAGCATCGGGCTGCCCTTCTCGCCCTTGCTGTTGGTCGGGCTGGAGTCGAAGCCGCCGCGTAATCCGACCACTGCGGTGGAGACCAGGCTTTCGGCCGGCTCCTCTCCTGCAAGGGAGGGCAGAGCACTGACCAGGATGCAACAGAGCGCGAAGACCGAGCCGACAGCACGCATGAACATCACCCCTCTCAGTCGAGAATAGATGATCATGCCTAATGTTTCGTTAATAGAGCGAAGAATACGTGTGTATTTTCAAGAATAGATTACATTCAATATGAGTTGTTCTGTTTCGTATCTGTCTCTGTATTCGCCGATCTGGCAGTTAAGGCTAGCAAGTATGGTTAACAATGTGTTCAGGTTGCGATCCAAATAAAATACAACCAAAACGTGCATATCGCTTCGATACCCGGAGCGAGTGCAGGGAGAGAAAGATGAAATACGCGTTTGTTCTTGCCTCGATCGCTGCCTTCTCTGTCAGCCCCGCCTTCGCCGGCGGCCATGGCGGTTCCGGCAGCCGCGGCGGCGGCCTTCTCGGCAATGTCGTCACCACGGTGGCCTCGGTCACGACCGCCGTCTCCAACGTCAAGGTCCTCAACAACGTCTCGGTGCTGAGCGGCAACGGCATCCTGAACGGCAACAAGGTCAGCGTCGGCCGCGGCGGCATCGGGATCGGCAATGGCGGGCATGGCTGCGGCTGCAACTGATCTGCAGCCGGAGCCGGCCGGAAACGCGCCCTGGCCGGTTGGGGAGAGGGGCGCATGTCGCCCCTCTCTTCGCATGTCGCGTTGCGGCCTTGTCTACCTTCCGACCGGTAGGTTAGACTCTTGCGGAGGCAACGGAGCATGATGGCGGCGATGGACAGTTTCGATGCGGTCGGCGGCGGCACGCTGCGCTCGCCCTATTTCGGCGAGGAGCACGAGGCGCTGCGCGACCAATTGCGCCGCTTCGTCGCGAACGAGGTCAAGCCGCACGGGCTCGCCTGGGAAGAGGCCGGCATGGTGCCGCGCGAGGTGCTGGCCCGCATGGGCGAGCTCGGCTTCCTCGGCATCCGCTACCCCAGTGAATATGGCGGCTCCGAGCTCGACACGCTCGCGACCGTGGTGCTTGCCGAGGAGCTCGGCCGCTCGACCTTCTCGGGTTTCGCCATCACCGCGCTCGTCCATACCGACATGGCCTCGGTCCATGTCTTCAATGCCGGCAGCCAGGCGCAGCGCGACCGCTGGATGCCTGATATCGTCGCCGGCAAGGTGATCTGCGCCATCGCCGTCACCGAGCCCGATGCGGGCTCCGACGTGAAGGGCATCCGCACCACCGCGCGGCGCGAGGGCGATTCCTATGTGCTGAACGGCGCCAAGATGTTCATCACCAATGGCGTCCATGCCGATCTCTATTGCGTCGCCGCCAAGACCGATCCGTCCGCCAAGCCCTCGCAATCGGTCTCGATGTTCCTGGTCGAGAAGGGCACGCCGGGCTTCCGCGTTAGCCGTGCCCTCGACAAGCATGGCTGGCGCTCTTCCGATACGGCCGAGCTGGTCTTCGAGGAGTGCCGGATACCGGCGGAGAACCTGCTTGGGGGTGAGGGGCGCGGCTTCTACGCGATCATGCGCAACTTCCAGAACGAGCGCACCGTGATCGGCGCCATGGCGATGGGCGAGGCGCAGGCCGCGATCGAGTTGACGGTCGATTATGTCCGCACCCGCACCGCCTTCGGCGCGCCGCTCTGGGACAAGCAGGCGATCCGCCAGAAGCTCGCCATGCTCTCGGCCAAGGTCGAGGCCGGGCGCCAGCTCGTCCACCACGCCGCCTGGCTCGACGCCAAGGGCTTCGACGCGACGCGCGAGGTCTCGATGGTCAAGGCTTACTGTGGTGAGCTGGTCAACGAAGTCATGTACGCCTGCGTCCAGTTCCATGGCGGCATGGGCTTCATGCGCGAGAGCGCGATCGAGCGCATGGCCCGCGACGCCCGCGTCCAGGCGATCGGCGGCGGCGCCACCGAGGTCATGCTCGAAGAGGTGGCGAAACGGCTGTGACGGCGGTGACGGGACGCGCCGAACGGGCGGAGCTGGAAGGCGGTGCCCGCCGCCTGATCCTCGACCATGCTGCGCGTTTGCTGCGCAGCAATGGCTATCACCAGACGAGTTTGCGCGAGATCGCCGAGGCGGTCGGCATCCGCAAGGCCAGCCTCTACCATCATTTCCGCTCGAAGGAGGAGATCGTCGAGGCCGTCGTCAATGACGGCGTCCGCTTCGTCCATGAGGCGGTGTCCGCTGCCCTCGAAGTGGCTGGCGCCGCGGACCCCCACCGTCGGCTCGAAGCGGCGATTGCGGCGCATCTTTCTGCGCTGCACGGCCATTCCGACTATACCAGCGCGAGCATCAAGGTCTTCAGCTTCGGCGAGAACAACCCGGCGCCGGAGAGCGTTCGCCGCATCCGCCGCGGCTATGACGATCTCTGGCGCGCGCTGATCGACGAACTCGCCAGCGCTGGCACGCTCACACCCGGCGTCGCGCCCGAGCGGCTGCGGCTCTTCCTGCTCGGCGCCATGAACGGCTCGGTCGACTGGTATCGCGCGGGACGCTTCGACATCGCGCAGCTCGCCGGCGAGCTCGCCGGATTGGTCGGCGCGCGCCGGGACAGCTAGCCGTTTCGCCTTAACCTGCCCTTGACCGCTGCCGGACGAAGCTGCGGCATGACGCGCGACGGCCTGTTTCGATTTGGTGGCGAATTCTGGGATTCCGCCCGTGAGGCGGCCTTCCGCGATGCGCGCTTCGGCGAGACCCTGCGGCAATGCCGATTGATCTTCCTGATCTCGGCGGTCCTCAACACGCTCTTCCTCGCCAGCGACTGGCGCTTTTACGGCACGCCGCATTTCGTCGTCGCCATACCGGCGCGGCTCGCGGTCGTCTTCGCCTCGCTCATATGCTTTGCGCTGGTGCGCAGGGCGACGCGCTTCTCGCAGGCGCAAGCGGTGCTGATCGGCTGGGAGGTCACGACCGGGCTGATGGTCGCGCTGCTGGTGTCGTCGCGCAGCGATCTCGCGCTCTTCGTCGTGCTGATGCTGCCCTCGATCTTCTATCTGGTGGCGCCGACCGCCTTCCGCTGGACGATGACATTGGGCCTTGGCTGCAGCGCCTTGATGCTCGCCGGCTATCTCGGCGGTGGGCCGCTGCCCTCGACTTTGCCGGGCCTGATCCTCGTCCTCGTCATGCTCAATTTCGCGCTCGGGCTGGTCGTCGTCCACGGCAACCGCCTGCGCCGGCTCGAATGGGCCGCGACCCAGGCCGAGCGCCAGGCCAAGGACGAGCTCGGCGCCAGTCAGGCGCTGATCGAGCGCGTCTTCATGGCGGTGCCGATCCCGCTCGTCGTCACCTCGCGCGACGAAGGCCGCTTCCTGCGCGGCAACGACGCGGCCAAGCGCTATTTCGGCGAGGAGGTCACGCAGGCGCAGGTGCAGGACGTCCTGCTCGACGGCGGCAATCGCCGCGCCATCGCCCGCCTGCTCAACGAGCGTGAGCAGATCCAGAGTCACGAAGCCCAGGTGCGCGATGCCAACGGGACGATGCGCGACGTGCTGATCACTGCGACGACGCTGCCGCTCGGCGAGAGCCCGGCCGTCGTCGCCGGCATCGTCGACATCACCGACCGCAAGGCGGCGGAGGCCCGCACCCGTCGGCAGGCGACACATGACGCGCTGACTGGCCTGCCCAACCGCCTGCTCTTCAACGAGCGGATGCAGCAGGCTCTGGCACGGATGGCGAGCAAGGGCGGCGCGGTCGGCCTCTTCCTGGTCGACCTCGACGACTTCAAGTCGATCAACGACACGCTCGGTCATGATGCCGGCGATGCGCTGCTGATCGAGGCGGCGGCAAGGCTTGCGGCTGCGATCGGTCCCGAAGACCTCGTCGCGCGTCTCGGCGGCGACGAGTTCGTCGTGCTTTCCACCGAGCGGTTGACGGCGCTGCAGGCGCTGGTGAAGGGCGAGGCACTGATCGAGGTGCTGCGCCAGCCCTGCGAGCATGCCGGGCAGATGATCGCGACGCGGGCGAGCCTCGGCATCGCGCTCGCGCCCGAGCATGATCGCGACGGCGTCGAATTGATGAAGGACGCCGATCTCGCCCTCTACCGGGCCAAGGCGAACGGCCGCAACATGGCGATCGTCTACGAGCCGGCGATGCGGGCGGCGATGGCGCGCCGCGTCGCCGTCTGCCAGGGGCTGGCCGGCGCGCTGAAGGAGGAGCGCATCCTGCCCTTCTACCAGCCGCAGGTCGCGCTCGACACCGGCCGGATCGCCGGCTTCGAGGCTCTGGCGCGCTGGCGCCACCCGAAGCGCGGCATCATTCCGGCGGCCGCCTTCCAGGAGGGCTTCCAGGACGCGGAGATCGCTGCCGGCATCAGCGATGCGATCATCGGCGCGGTCATCGGCGATCTGCGGCGCTGGCTCGATGCCGGTCTCGATGTCGGCCATGTCTGCGTCAATCTCGCCGCCAGCGTCTTCCGCGACCCGGCGCTGCCGGAGCACCTGCTCGGGCAGCTCGCGGCAGCCGGCGTGCCGACCAGGCATTTCGGCGTCGAGGTCACCGAGACCGTGCTGCTCACCCGCAATGCCGACGAGGCCGAGCGCACGCTGAAGACATTGCGCGCCGCCGGCCTGCGCGTCGCACTCGACGATTTCGGCACCGGCTACGCCTCGCTGACCCATCTCAAGCGCTTCCCGGTCGATGCGCTCAAGATCGACCGCGGCTTCGTCAGCCATGTCGCCGAGGACGGCGGCGATGCCGCGATCGTGCGGGCGCTGATCCGGCTCGCGGCCGACCTGCGCCTCGATGTCATCGCCGAGGGTGTCGAGACCGCCGAGCAGGAGGCGTTCCTGCGCGAGCAGGGCTGCCGTTTCGCTCAGGGCTATCGCTACGCCAAGCCGGCGCCGGCCAATCGCGTGCCCTGGCTGCTGCAGCTGCCGGACCTGCTGCCCAAGGGCGATGCCATGCACGGGGATAGTGCCGCCGCCTGATCAGGCGCACTGGTCGCGGCACGGTTTTCGTGGCGCTATGCGCTCTCACTGTCGATGCCGAGAGCCTTGCATGCGCGCCTTCTATCATCCCGACCAGTCCAAGCACGATCCGCAGCAATATATGCGCTTCGGCAAGATCGTCGCGCCGAAGGACCTGCCGGAGCGGACCGAGCGGCTGCTCGGCGCGCTCGCCAAGCACGGCGTTACGCCGGAGCGCTCGGCCGAGCACGGCATCGACCCGATCCTGGCTGTCCATGACGAGGGCTTCGTCCGCTTCCTCGAAGGGCTGTGGCAGCGCTGGCTCGCTCTGCCCGAGCGCGGGCCCGAAGCCTGGCCCAACACCTTCCCCTATTGGAGCGGCCGCACCGACGAGGATGTCCGCCCGCCCTGCCGGCCGACCGGGATCATGGGCCAGCTCGGCTGGTATCTCGGTGATCTCTCCGTGCCGGTCGGCGAGCATTGCTGGCTCTCGACCCTGCGCTCGGCCGAGACCGCGGTCTCCGGCGCCGATGCGATCCTCGCCGGCGAGCGGGCCGTCTATTCGCTCTGCCGTCCCTCGGGCCATCATGCCCGCGCCGACCGCGCCACCGGCTTCTGCTATCTCAACAACAGCGCCATCGCGGCACAGCGTCTGCGCTCGAAGTTCGGCAAGGTCGCGATCCTCGATGTCGACGCCCATCACGGCGACGGCACCCAGCAGATCTTCTATCGCCGCGACGACGTGCTGACGATCTCGGTCCACGCCGATCCGGTGGACTACTATCCCTTCTTCACCGGCTATGCCGACGAGCGCGGCAACGGGCCGGGCGAGGGCTTCAATCTCAACCTGCCGCTCGCCCATGGCGCCGGCGGCGCCGAGATGGAGGCGGCGGTCGACCGTGCCGGCCGCGCCATCCGCGAATTCGGCGCGGAAGCCCTGGTGATCGCGCTGGGCTACGACGCCCACAAGGACGATCCGATCGGTGTGCTCAAGCTGGACGCCGCCGATTTCGGCACGATCGGCGAGCGGGTGAAGGCGCTCGGCCTGCCGACCCTGGTGGTGCAGGAAGGCGGCTACGCCATCGAGGCGATCGGCGATTGTCTCGATGCGTTTTTGGGTGGGTTCAAGGGATAAGTCTTCCCTTCTCCCCTCGGGGGAGAAGGTGGCCCGGCGCAGCCGAGTCGGATGAGGGAAAGGGCCGCGTAGGCGGCCCTTTCTCGTCCACCCAGTCGTACCGCCCTCATCCCCCTGCCGGGACCTTCTCCCCCGAGGGGAGAAGGGGCTGCGTCAATGGCCGTGCTTGGCCTTCGAACTTAGCTACTCCGCCGCCTCGCGACGCGGCAGCACCCAGTCCGGGCGGACCCAGTGGCAGGTGTAGCCGGCCGGATAGCGCTCGAGATAATCCTGGTGCTCCGGCTCGGCCTCCCAGAAATCGCCCTCGGGCTTCACCTCGGTGACCACCTTGCCCGGCCAGCGGCCCGACGCGTTCACCTCGGCGATCACCTCCTCGGCGATCTTCTTCTGGGCCTCGTCGACATAGTAGATCCCCGAGCGATAGCTGGTGCCGAGGTCGTTGCCCTGGCGGTTCAGCGTGGTCGGGTCGTGGATCTGGAAGAAGAACTCGACCAGCTGCCGATAGCCGATCTTGGCGGGATCGAAGCTGATCTCGATCCCCTCGGCATGGGTCCCGTGATTGCGATAGGTCGCATTCTTCACGTCGCCGCCGGTGTAGCCGACCCGGGTCGTCTCGACGCCGGGGAGCTTGCGGATCAGGTCCTGCATGCCCCAGAAGCAACCGCCTGCGAGTACAGCACGTTCCGTCATGTCAAACCTCCTCGATCGCGGCAAGATAAGCACTGACATCCGAATTCGCCATGTCGTGGCGCAGGGTTACAAGGTTGATCTCGGCTGAAGGGAAGGGCAGCCTCCCAGCTCAGATCACCGCCTCGATCAGGAACGGCCCCTTACGGCCGAGCGCCCCCTTGAACAGCCTGGCGAATTCCTCCGCCGTGGTAGCGCGTGCTGCCTCGACGCCCATGCCCTTCGCCATCGAGACCCAGTCGAGCGCCGGCTCGTCGAGATTGAGCATCAGCTTGGCGTTGCGGCCGAAATCGTTGACGCCGACATTGCGCATCTCGCCGTGCAGGATCGCATAGGTGCGGTTGGCGAAGACCACGGTGACGACGTCGAGATTCTCGCGCGCCTGCGTCCACAGGCCCTGCACCGTGTACATGCCGGAGCCGTCGGCCTGCATGCCGATCACCTTGCGGTCGGGGCAGGCGACAGCCGCGCCGACGCAGAGCGGAATGCCTTCGCCGATCGCGCCGCCGGTGAGCTGGATGTAGTCGTGTTGCGGCGCGCCATGGCAGTCGTAATAGAAGCTGCGGCCCGATGAGACGGATTCGTCGCAGATGATCGCGTTCTCCGGCAGCAGCCGCGCGACGATGGTGCAGACCTTGTCGGCATCGAGCGTGCCCGTCGGCAGCGCATTGTCCGCTTTCTGCGGCGCGGCGATAAAGGCGGGCGGCGTCACCCGGGCCGAGAGCTCCTCGGCCAGCGCCTCGATTGTCCCCGGCAGGTCGTCGCCTTGCACGGCGAGCTGCTCGACCTGGCAGGTCTCGTGCACGAGCCGGCCGGGCTTGCCGGGATAGGCGAAGAAGCCGACCGGCACCTTGGCGCCGATCAGGACGAGCAGGTCGATATCGGCGAGCTGCTGCAGTGCCATGTCGATCGGATAGAACACCTTCGGGATGGCGACGCGGCCGGCGCCGCGTTCGATCCGGCCGTTCGACATCTGCGAGAAGATCTGCGCGCCGGTCGCGGCGCAGACGCGCGCGGCCATGTTCATCGGCCCCTCGCGCAGCGCCGAGCCGGTCAGCATGATCGCCGCGCGCGAGCCGTGCTTGCGCAGCAGGCCGGCGACTTCGCGGATCTGCGCCGTATCGACCTGTTTCGGCGCCGGCACCGGCGTGCGTTTCAGCTCGGCCGGCTCGACGCTGCCCCAGGCGCAGTCGGCCGGCAGGATCACGGTGGTGACGCCGGGCAGCGACAGCGAGGCGGCGTAGGCCTCGCCGATCGCCGGGCCGACATCCTCAGGGCTCGCGATGCGGCGCACGAATTGCGACATCGGCCAGGCCAGGCCCTCGATGTCGCTGGTCAGCGGTGCGTCGTGCCGGAGATGGTAGGTCGCATGGTCGCCGACCACGTTGATCATCGGCGTATTGGCGCGCTTGGCATTGTGCATGTTGGCGAGCGCGTTCGCCATGCCCGGCCCGCAATGCAGCAGCGTCGCCGCCGGCTTGTCGGCCATGCGGGCATAGCCGTCGGCCGCGCCGGTGACCACGCCCTCGAACAGGCCGAGCACGCAGCGCATCTGCGGCTTGCGGTCGAGCGCCGCGACGAAGTGCATTTCGGAGGTGCCGGGATTGGCGAAGCAGACATCGACATCGTTGACCAGCAGCGTGTCGCACAGGCGGTCGGCGCCATTCATCCAGGAGGACCTCTCGATAGCCAAGGCGCGTCGCGCCGATGCTCCGAGGGGAAGGGATCACTCCTCCACTGTCAAACAAGAGAATGTCATTGCTTTCCCAAGCGGCGCTGATCGGCGGCTCCTCAGGGAGAGGGCTCATTTGGCGCAGCGCTGCCTTGACAGATATGCATATGCAATTAACGTGATCTGGAACGAAGCTTGCTTTATGGGCGCGATCGGGCTGCGTTGGCCGGGGTGCTGCCGCAAGCGGAATCAAGAGGGGAGAGGGTTCGTCATGACAGGTGTGAAGCGTATCGGGGCGCTGGCCGGGATCGGCCTTGCGGCGTTCATTGCCGCGGGCGGCGCGCAGGCGCAGACCAAGGTCGCCATCGGCATTTCCGGTTGGACCGGCTTCGCGCCGCTGGTGCTCGCCAAGGAAGCCGGCATCTTCGCCAAGAACGGCCTCGACGTCACCATCCAGAAGATCCCGCAGAAGGACCGCCATCTCGCCATCGCCTCCGGCGCCATCCAGTGCGCCGCGACCACGGTCGAGACCTGGATCGTCTGGGATGCCGCCGGCATCAAGACCAAGCAGATCTTCCAGCTCGACAAGAGCTATGGCGCCGACGGCATGGCGGTGCGCGGTTCGGTCGCCTCGATCAAGGACCTCAAGGGCAAGACGGTCGCGGCCTCCGCGCCCGGCACCTCGCCCTATTTCGCCCTCGCCTGGATCCTCCACGAGAACGGCATGTCGGTGAAGGACGTCAGCGTCGTCAACATGGAGCCCGGCCCGGCGGCGCAGGCCTTCATCGCCGGCCAGAACGACGCGGCCATGACCTATGAGCCCTATCTCTCGGCCGTGCGCGAGAAGCCCGAGGCCGGCAAGATCATCGCCACCACGCTCGACTACCCGATGGTGATGGACACCTTCGGCTGCACGCCGAAATTCCTGGCCGAGAACGACACCGCGGCCAAGGCGCTGACCAAGAGCTATTTCGATGCGCTCGAGATGATCAAGGCCGAGAAGGACAAGGCCTATGGCATCATGGGCGCCGATGTGAAGCAGACCGGCGAGCAGTTCGGCAAGTCGGCGAATTACCTGCGCTGGTCCGATGCCGAGGGCAACAAGAAGTTCTTCTCGGGCGAATGGCAGGACTTCTCCGCCAAATCGGCCAACCTGCTGCTGGAGATCGGCCTGATCAAGGCCAAGCCCGACATCAACTCGCTGGTCGAGCCGAAATACGTCGCCGGCAAGTGAGCGGCGACGTCCTGCCGGACGTCCTGACAACCGGCCTGCATGTCGTGTTCTGCGGCACGCAGGCCGGAGCGGTCTCTGCCCGGCGGGGCGCCTACTATGCCGGCCCG
>Ga0209025_1001219_pt1 | contig 35908 bp, 35 predicted proteins | sample AraplaMF_Col_mLB_FD_184256 | JGI IMG/M metagenome (GOLD analysis project Ga0209025, IMG submission 184256) | Arabidopsis root microbial communities from the University of North Carolina, USA - plate scrape MF_Col_mLB (SPAdes) (version 2) | ecosystem: Host-associated > Plants > Roots > Endosphere... | reverse complement strand
AGTGTGACAATCGTCACACGTTTTTTGTCTTTGTAAACTTATGAATCGCTTTCCACGCTTCTTCTTTCCCAAGACCTGTTTCTGAAGAGAATAGTACAACTTCATCTCCTGGTTCTACATCAAGCGTTTCTTTCACAACTTTTAAATGCTTTTGCCATTTTCCTTTTGGAATTTTATCAGCTTTTGTTGCAATAATGATTGTTGGAATTTCATAATGTTTTAAGAAATCATACATCATCACATCGTCGTTCGTCGGCTTATGACGTAAATCAATAACAAGCACAGCTGCGTTTAGCTGCTCTCTCGTTGTGAAATACGTTTCAATCATTTTGCCCCATGCTGCTCGTTCTGATTTTGATACTTTCGCGTAACCATAACCTGGTACATCCACAAAATGCATCATATCATTAATGATGAAGAAGTTTAGCGTTTGCGTTTTTCCTGGTTTAGAAGAAATACGCACTAATTTTTTTCGATTTAAAATTTTATTAATAAAGGATGATTTTCCTACATTTGAACGACCCGCTAATGCGATTTCTGGTAAATCGCTCTCAGGATATTGTTCTGGTTTGACTGCGCTAATGACAATGTCAGCTTTTGTTACTTTCATTTTTTCACTCCTACTAATGCATGCTCTAGTACCTCATCTAAATGAGAGACTGGCACAAACGTAAGGTTTTCCTTTACGCTTTCTGGAATATCTTCTAAATCTCTTTCATTTTCTGCCGGTAAAATAATTTTCTTTAAACCTGCACGATGTGCACTCAACGTTTTTTCTTTCAATCCACCAATCGGTAACACGCGGCCACGAAGTGTAATTTCACCTGTCATTCCCACTTCTTTACTAACAGGAATACCTGTTAATGCTGAAATAAGAGCCGTTGCCATCGTAATCCCAGCTGAAGGTCCGTCTTTTGGCACAGCCCCTTCAGGAACATGAATATGAATATCATGTTTTTCATGGAAGTCAGGATCAATATGTAATTCTTCCGCACGAGAACGAATGTAACTAAATGCCGCTTGTGCAGATTCTTTCATTACATCACCAAGTTTTCCCGTTAAAATCAATTTCCCTTTACCCGGGGATACAGATACTTCAATCGCCAGCGTATCTCCACCAGCTGCTGTATACGCTAAACCTGTTGCCATCCCTACTTGATCTTTCGTTTCTGCTTGACCATAACGGAATATACGTTTTCCAAGTAATTCAGTAATATTCTTCTCCGTTACAACGACGCGCTTACGTTCTTCTGTTACAATAATTTTCGCCGCTTTTCGGCAAAGCTTCGCAAGCTGACGTTCTAACGTACGAACACCCGCTTCACGCGTATAGTAACGGATGATTTCAAGAAGCGCTTCATCGCGCACTTGTAAATTCCCTTTTTTCAACCCATGTTCCTTCAGTTGCTTCGACAATAAATGTTCACGGGCAATATGTACTTTTTCAAGTTCTGTATAACCAGCAATAGAAATAACTTCCATGCGGTCAAGAAGCGGACCTGGAATGCTTGCAAGCGTATTAGCAGTTGCAACAAACATCACTTTTGATAAATCATACGGCTCTTCAATGTAATGATCACTAAAATTATGATTTTGTTCTGGATCTAATACCTCTAACAATGCCGCTGAAGGATCACCGCGGAAATCATTGGACATTTTATCAATCTCATCTAATAAAAAGACAGGATTAATTGTTTTTGCCTTTTTCATCCCTTGAATAATACGACCTGGCATCGCACCGACATACGTACGACGATGACCACGAATTTCCGATTCATCACGTACACCGCCAAGCGATACACGAACAAAATTACGATTCACTGATGTCGCAATTGAACGAGCTAACGATGTTTTCCCAACCCCAGGAGGACCAACTAAACAAAGAATAGGTCCTTTTAACGAATTAGTAAGCTTTTGCACTGCTAAATATTCAAGCACACGTTCTTTCACTTTTTCAAGCCCATAATGATCTTCATTTAAAATATGTTCAGCACGCGCAAGATCGATACGATCTTCCGTTGCCTCCGTCCAAGGAAGAGATAATAACCAATCAATATAATTGCGAATAACACCGCTCTCCGCTGAACTTGCCGGCAATTTCTCATAACGATCCAGCTCTTTTAATGCCGCCTTCATCGTTTCTTCTGGCATTCCTGATTCTTCAATCTTTTCGCGAAGCTCTTCTACTTCGCCGCCTTTTCCTTCTTTATCACCAAGCTCTTTTTGAATAGCTTTCATTTGTTCACGTAAGAAGTACTCTTTTTGTGTACGCTCCATAGAACGTTTCACTTGTTGACCAATTTTCTTTTCTAAGTTTAACAACTCTTTTTCATCTTGAATAAAAGAAATAAGTGTATGTAATCGTTCTTTCGCTGCAGTGATTTCTAAAATTTGTTGCTTTTGCTTCGTTTTGAGCGGCAAATGAGATGATACGAGATCAGCTAATCGACCTGGTTCCTCAATATCAACAACTGTCGCAAATGTTTCACCTGAAATTTTTTTGGACAGCTTAATATATTGCTCAAAATACTCAATTAATGTACGCATAAGTGCTTTTTCTTCTAAATCGCCGTCTTCTTCTTCAATTAACATGTGGACATTAGCTGTAATTACATCATTTTCTTCAATGAACTCTGTCATCTCTACTCTATGTAAACCTTCAACAAGGATACGCATCGTCCCATTTGGCAATTTAAGCATTTGCTTCACTTTTGCTAACGTACCTACTTTATAAACATCATCTTCTTTCGGATCATCGATATTCACGTCTTTTTGCATCGCTAAAAAAATCATATTTTCATCCATAGCCGCCTGCTCAAGCGCTTTGATCGATTTATCACGTCCTACATCAAGATGCAGAACCATCGTCGGATATACGAGAACGCCTCTTAATGGTAGGAGGGGCACAATTCTTTCGTTCGCATTCATATTAGACATAGCACCTCCATAAATATCTTTGTTTCCCTATTTTATATTACAATAAAGCCTTATGCAATCGCTGAGACTCAATACGCTACTTCTGTTCAAGAAAAAGGACTTCGCTTAAGCATATAATGACTTTAGCGAAGTCTAACATATTCAAGTAATTTAACTTTCTTTTTAACGAGAACTGCCCCGGTTGATTTGCTAACACTTTTCTTCAAATCGATTGTGCATCGTCTTCCTCGAAAGAGAGTAACGTATCGCCTGTTCGCTCTATTTTCTCTTGTATACATGCTAATGCAAATACTTCTTTTAATTTTCGTACAGGTACAATTTCAATACCTTTAATTGTATAAAGAATAGGCTGCATATTTTCTGCGGGAATGAGCACTTTCTTTGCCCCAGCCTTTTTTGCTGCTTTTATTTTCGCATAAACGCCGCCGACTGGTTTTACTTCCCCGTGAATACTAATTTCACCGGTCATCGCTACTTCATTATTGACATACATGCGATGAACTGCAGAATACACACCTGTTGCAATCGCAATGCCGGCAGATGGACCGTCAATTGGAACACCACCAGGAAAGTTAATATGTATATCATATCCTTCTGGTAATAAATCAAGGGAACGAAGGACAGTTACAACATTATCAACAGAACCTTTCGCCATACTTTTACGACGAATCGATTTTGATTGATTACCGATACTTTCCTCTTCAACAATCCCTGTTACCACTACAGACCCTTTTTCTTTTGCTGGAATTGCTGTTACTTCAATTTCGAGCAACGCTCCTGTATTCGGCCCATATACAGCCAAACCATTTACAAGACCAATTCTCGGAATTGGATATATATGTTTTTCGTATTTAGGCGTCAATTGACTTGAATGAATCACCCATTCAATATCTTCATCCTTTATGGAAGAGCGTCCTTCGTTAATTGCCATTCCAGCAGAGATTTGTACAAGGTTAATGGATTCTCTTCCATTTCGTGCGTACATGCCAATCATTTCTACGCCCTGTTTCCCTATCTCCATGCCTACTTTTTCAGCAGCATTTCTAGCTACCTCTTCAATCTCTTCTGTATCTAATTCACGAAAGAAGACTTCTAAACAACGTGAGCGAATCGCTGGAGGAATTTCCTCCGGTGAACGTGTTGTTGCGCCAACAAGACGAAAATCAGCCGGTAATCCCTTTTGGAAAATATCGTGTATATACGTTGGAATAAAAGAATTTTCCTCACTATAATAGGCACTTTCCAAAAACACTTTGCGATCCTCCAGCACTTTTAACATTTTATTCATTTGAATTGGATGAAGTTCTCCAATCTCATCAATAAATAAAATACCTCCATGCGCATCTGTGACCGCTCCTTTTTTCGGTTGAGGAATACCCGCTTGTCCCATCGCACCGGCCCCTTGATAAATTGGGTCATGAACAGAACCAATTAACGGATCAGCAATCCCCCGTTCATCAAACCGAGCTGTTGTAGCATCAAGTTCAATAAATGTTGCATTCAGGCGAAACGGAGATTTCGTATTTCTCTTTGCTTCTTCTAGTACGAGACGAGCCGCTGCTGTTTTCCCAACTCCTGGCGGTCCATATATGATGACATGCTGTGGATTTGGTCCGCATAAAGCTGCCTTTAATGATTTAATACCATCTTCTTGTCCAACAATATCGGCAAATGACGCCGGACGAACCTTTTCAGCAAGCGGTTCTGTTAAAGAAATTTCCCGCATTTTCCGAAGTTGCTCCAGCTCTTTCTTTGATTCTCTATCGATTGAAACTTTTTGCGTACGCTGGTTTCGAAGTAAATGCCAAAAATATAATCCGACAATTACACCAAAGACTAGTTGAACGATTAAAAAAATATTTGTCCAGCTCATATTCATTTCCTCCCGCTATGTTTTACTCTTCAGTATCCCCTGGGAGGAAACACGCTAAACATAAGAAGAAACAGCAATTATATAATTGCTGTTTCTATCGTTTATATTCCACTTCATAAATAATGGGGGCCAAAGCCCCCCATTATTCAAAACACTTTATGCAGATGTTTTTGTATCTTGCTCAAGCACAGTACCATCTTGCAACACTAATTTTGGCGTTGCATTTTCTGTTACTGTTTCTTTTGAAATTACACATTTTTCAATGTCTTTACGAGATGGAAGTTCGAACATCACATCTAGCATTAAACCTTCAATGATAGAACGAAGTCCACGTGCACCTGTTTTACGTTCAATTGCTTTTTTAGCAATTTCAACAAGAGCATCTTCTTCAAACTCTAATTCAACATCATCAAGCTCCAATAATTTTTGGAACTGCTTCACAAGTGCATTTTTCGGCTTTGTTAAGATGTCAACAAGAGCACCTTCATCAAGCGGTTCTAAGTTCGCAATAACTGGAAGACGACCAATAAATTCTGGAATTAATCCAAATTTTAATAAATCTTCTGGCAATACATGCGATAAAACATGCTTTTCTGTTACATCAGCATTTTTCTTCTCAGAACCGAAGCCAATCACTTTTTCACCAAGACGGCGTTTAATGATTGGTTCAATACCATCAAATGCACCGCCGCAAATGAATAAAATGTTTGTTGTATCAATTTGAATAAACTCTTGATGTGGATGCTTACGACCACCTTGAGGCGGAACGCTCGCTACAGTTCCTTCTAAAATTTTAAGAAGCGCCTGTTGCACACCCTCACCAGATACGTCACGCGTAATTGACGGATTTTCTGACTTACGAGCCACTTTATCAATCTCGTCAATATAAATGATTCCTTTTTCTGCTTTCTCTACATCATAATCAGCCGCTTGAATAAGTTTTAATAAGATGTTTTCTACATCTTCCCCTACATATCCAGCTTCCGTTAAAGATGTTGCATCAGCAATTGCAAATGGAACATTTAAAATACGTGCTAACGTTTGAGCCAATAATGTTTTACCGCTACCAGTTGGCCCAATTAAAGAAATATTACTTTTCGCTAATTCTACATCATCAATTTTGCTGCTAGAATTAATGCGCTTGTAATGATTATATACCGCTACCGCTAATGCTTTCTTCGCTTGATCTTGTCCGATTACATATTCATCCAAAATTTCACGAATTTCTACCGGCTTCGGTACATCTTTGAATTCTACTTCTTCGTCTTTTGCAAGCTCCTCTTGCACGATTTCTGTGCAAAGCTCAATACATTCATCACAAATGTAAACCCCAGGACCTGCCACAAGTTTTCGAACTTGCGTTTGTGTTTTACCACAGAAGGAACATTTTAATTGTCCTTTTTCATCATTAAATTTAAACATATTTTCACACCCCTTACAAAGTGCTAAAACCTTGCCTTCGTATGTACACGATAAATGTATCGTATGTAAATACATATTATGTCACTACGTGGCGAGAAATACAAATAATATGGTTAGTTATGTACAAATAATTTTTAAAACTTTTGAAATATGTATATTCGACTCTTAAAGAATCATTTCCTTCTTCATAACAAAATGTTTTACAAATATATTTATATTTATAAAACAAGGCACGAGCAATGTCGCGCCTTGTTATTTTATTATGCAGTCTTGCTGTTTTCTACTAAGAAATCTACTGCTTTACGAACTTGAAGTTCTTCTTTTACACCTTCAACGTTACCAAGAGCTTGTTTCACAGCGTCTACTGGCATGCTGTACATTTCAGCCATCTTTTCAACTTCTGCATTTACTTCTTCTTCTGTTGCTTCGATGTTTTCAGCTTTGATGATTTCTTCAAGAACAAGGTTAGTTGTTACGCGTTTTGCAGCGTCTTCCTTCATTTGTCCTTTTAATTTCTCTTCATCAGTACCTGTGAATTGGTAGTAAAGCTCTAAGTTCATACCTTGGTAGCTTAAGCGTTGCTCGAATTCACGAACCATACGATCTAACTCAGTTTCGATCATAGCTTCTGGAATATCGATTTCTGCATTTGCAGAAGCTTTTTCTACTACTTCGTCACGAACTTTGTGCTCAGCTTCTTGCTTTTTGCTCGCTTCTAAGTTTTCACGAATTTTTGCTTTTAACTCATCAAGAGTTGCAACTTCTTCGTTTGCATCTTTTGCGAACTCATCATCTAAAGCAGGAAGTTCTTTCACTTTAATTTCATGAACTGTTACTTTAAATGTTGCTGGCTTACCAGCTAGTTCAGCTGCATGGTATTCTTCTGGGAATGATACTTCTACTTCTTTTTGTTCGCCAGCTTTTAGACCAACTAATTGCTCTTCAAAGCCTGGGATGAATGTGCCAGAACCGATTGCTAAAGAGTAGTTTTCGCCTTTTCCACCTTCGAATGCTTCGCCATCAACGAAACCTTCGAAGTCGATTACAGCTGTATCACCGTCTTCTACAGTGCCATCTTCTTTTACTACAAGCTCAGCTTGACGCTCTTGTAAAGATTTTAATTCGTTCTCAACATCTTCGTCAGTTACAGTAGCATCTGTTTTCTCTACTGTTAAGCCTTTGTATTCGCCTAATTTCACTTCAGGTTTTACAGTAACTTTTGCAGTGAAAATTAAGTTTTGGCTTTTTTCGAATTTCTCGATGTCGATTTCAGGATGAGCAACTGGGAAGATACCAGTTTCATCGATTGCTTCTCCGTATGCTTTTGGTAAGATGATATCTAAAGCATCTTGGTATAAAGACTCTACACCGAAACGTTGTTCGAATAGAGGACGAGGCATTTTTCCTTTACGGAAGCCCGGTACGTTAATTGTTTTTACTACTTTCTTGAACGCAGCGTCTAAAGAGTTGTTTACTTCTTTCGCATCAACTTCGATTGTTAAAACGCCAACGTTTCCTTCTAATTTTTCCCATTTTGCAGCCATTTATTCTTTCCCTCCAACTATAATAATGTATGCACATACCTCTAGAGATCGAGGCCTTTATCATTCCTTATAAAGAAACAACAAACGCAAACTGATAAATTCAGCCTTCTATCCATCACGAAAAGCTTTGGACATATACTTCTCAATCTACTATTTGTCGAAAAGACAAATACGGTATATTTTGTTCGAGAATAGTATGAAACATATAAGTAAGAGAATATGTGTTTCGGTTCTCTTATAAAAAGGCAGACTTAAGCCTTTTGCAACCCTTACATTATAACATAGAATACTCTCGTTTCAATAACTGAAACATTCTTTTTCATTATACTGGCATAAACCCTTCTTTCTCAATACGTAAAAACCACTGATATGCAATATGATATTCTTCCAGTGTAATACCATACTCCTGAAGAAGCTTCTCTTCATCGATTGGCATTCCAAAACGTTTCCTTCCAACTCTCTCTAAAACAGCTGCCCATAATTCATCTTTATCTGTTAATAGAGGAAACGGGAAGAGACTTGTCTGCATTTCTTTCCAATATGTAATAATTGCCCCATACATCGACGGATTATCATGCTCTAATCGTTCAGACAATATATGTAACACTTTTTCTGTATCGTATTGATTATAAGCCAAATTAGCCGGTATAACCGTTATTGTCTCACCAAACTTTTCTATATCTACCTTTTCTTGTATTCCGAAATCCATTAATACATATAAGATAGAAGTTTTAATATACGGGTGTTTCGTTTCATCTAATAAAAATGTACGTAACGTCGGCAGCGCCTTTTCGACATGTTTAGTCGCAAGACGATTCACCGCGCGCAGTTGCTCCCCGTAGTCACCCGTCAGTAAAGCATCCGCAAACGCAGGTTCATCAAAAGATAAACCGCCATCTATTTCTACTACTGCTTCTTCACTCTCAAGCATACTCTTTGCAAACAAGGCAAGTTGTGCTAACTTTTCCTTTTGCTCTACTGTTACTTCTTTCGTTTGTAAAACAGACTGCACCGTTTCAATAATACCTTCGTAATCATTTGTCTGCACTAAAATCGTAATGTACGTTTCGAGAATATCTTGAAATAAGAACTCCCCTGTTTCAAGTAATTTCTCACATCGTTCTTTCGCTTCTTCCATTTCCTTTAATTCTAGCAAGCAAATAACTGAAGCTAATTCTGATTGTTCTGTCTGTGCTCCGTATTGGCGCAACATTTCGAAGTTTTTTAACGCATCTTCAAACCGACGCTCACGCAATGCAATAAATCCTTCATCGGTATATCGCGCTGACAATTGCGGAAACAATACGACCGTACTTTCTTTTTTATCCATACGCTCGCCTCTTTTTTTAGATTTTCAATACACTTTAAAGTTAATATAACAAATGACAGTTCCGAACACAATAATTGGAATCTGTTCGTTTTTATTGAGAAAACATCAATTTCTTCTATATAAAAATCGAATATATCAGGGGGAAAATACGAAAGTAGAAATTTTATATATAAAACAAAAACCCTCTGCTACCGATGCGGAGAGTCTACTGGAAAGCTTCTATAATAGTAGGATATATAAAGAGGGTTATAATTTGAATAACAATAAACGTCATCACAATGACTCCAAAAAAGAGCATAACCTTACTGCGCTTTATCAACAACATAATAATGATAATTGTGCAGATTATTGAACAGACGAAAAGTATAGTTACACTTGAACTTAACAATCCGCCTGGAAGCATGAATAATAAGATTACACTACAAACTCCAATCATTCCTAATAGCCATTCCATTCTCTTTCCCCTTAAATCTTTATTTATGCCATTAACTGTTTTACAACTTCGATCATGTCAGCTAGTTTGTCATATGCAACAACCCCAAAAGCAATTGTTAAAGCTGTTACCGCTAATCCTTTCATTATTTTTCCTCCTCGCTTCGTCTTTGTTACCTTTATTATAAAATGTTTAAAAATAGTTACCATCGAACTACCTTACATGTACCTTACAGAATTGTAAGATTTCTCAAAATAAAAACTACCTCCTTGTGCATACACTGGGGTAGTTTTATGGAATTTCTCTATATTCATCTGCAAAATTTATATTCTTTTCTTGATAATTTTTCGGATCTTTAACTCTTAAGCTAATCGATTTACGAAAGACTTTAGGATCAAAGTAATAACATAAAATTTCATTCCTCTGTTCGTTTCTTCCTGCTTATACTTAACATTTCTTTCTGCACAAGTGATATAATATTATTGCGATGATTCTGAAAACAATAACGAAAGGATGATTCACTATGTTCAAAAAAGTCGCAGCTGATATGCTTGGCTTAAGTGATATTGGATCCGTTATTACCCCTGCTGATTACGATAAAGTAGATGCTGATGATTATGTCATGCATGAAGAAAATGAAAAAATTTATTTTTTAATCAAATCGAAAACAGACGAGTATTGCTTTACAAATACTGCTCTTATTCACGTTGACGGCACGAGTGCGGTAAGCAAGAAACGTACACTTCGCCGCTACAATTACAACACTCATAAAATCTCTAACGTCCTGCTTGAAACGGCTGGAACTGTCGATTTAGATATTGAAATTAAATTTACTATGGGCGGAGAACATTACTCCATTGATATACATAAAAAACATATTGAAGAAGTGAAAGATTTATATAAAGCCCTTCTAAAAATTGCTGAAATTACTCATGAAAACGACATCGCAACGCAATACGCACATAAAAGCCTAGAAATGGCATCTTCTACATTAGGTAATGTAAGAAATGCCGAAGTAGATCTTGCAGCACAGTTTAAAGAAATTAATCAAATTGCATTCAACTGGCTTGTTGATACGAAGAAACAATACAATGTAAAAGATTTTGGATTTGCGTTTGAGAAGTTTATTAACAATTAATGTAGAACTACAAAAAAGGAAAGCAGTCTTTTCGACGCTTTCCTTTTTTCATTCTGAACCTAGAAAGTTTTATAACTCGTGTCTTTTTCATACCCCCAAGCTCCGAGTTGTATAACAAGATCTTTAAACCTCTCCTCACAATCCAAATTAAATCGTACACTTCAACTTTTCTATTGTCTTAAGAATTTCATTTCTATTCTTTGAAAGTTTTATCCATTTTGGAAGTCTACTTTCGATACTTAAATAATATGGTCTAAATGGCCTTAAGCGTCGCTGAACATAATCTTCTACACGATGAAGATGTTCAAGATTAAAGAACCAAAGCTTATGACCACAACATTCCTTTTGCAAATATAAAGGTAAACCAAAGTACCAATCAACACCATGTTTGGCATTAAATAATTCATGATTAAATGCCCATGAATTATCCCATCTTCTTTTAGGATGAATGTCTTTTGTTAATCCACATTTACTACATAAAAACCGTTTCAATTCATGACCTATATATCTAGGCTCACCTTTTCCCTTTGCGTTATCAGGAGTAAAAACCCTCGCACAACCATTACATCTAGGACAATATACTAAGAATAAATCTGTATGCTCTATTAACATTCCACCGTAGTTGCCTAGCATATTTTTATTCCACCGCTCTCTTTGACTATTTAGATTTTCTAACAAAAAATGATTACCTTGTAAACCACAAAATTTTTCATTTAACACACAAGAATTGAATATGCAATGGGCGACATCTATTCAAGAGATTGTAGATAATAGCGCTCGTCAAACTAATACCCTTGACGGTCACAATTTAGCAGAAAGTGATACAATAAATAATATAGCGTCACCTGACGACGATTTAAAGAAAGCCGCTAGAGACTTAACAGGTGAGCTGACAGGCGAATACGATATGCGGCGTGCTTTCGAAGGTATTGATCCCGAAACTGGCGAAAAACTTTCGTGGTTAGATCGTACGGGGGCAGGTGTTATGATTTTCGCAGGGATTACACCAGTTGGAAAAGGGATTAAATTACTTAAAAGCGGAAAAAAGGGTGTTGCCGCTTTAAAAAACTTACTTCGGTCAGATGATTATTTACGTTCTGCTAAGAATGCAAAGGGAATAAAAAAATCCTATATCAATGAGGCAGGGAATCTTGTACCAGCTAACAAAGAGGTAATGTATAAAGGAAGACAGGTCACTGTTACAGAACATATTTTAGGTGGATATCGTAAAGGCGGAAAAAATAATAGCCCATATACAAGTTTTTCTATTAATAACAATGCGACAGTGAAATACGGAGACAATACAATCGAATTGGATATTAATCGTTTAAGAACAGCAATTCGCAATGGCGATGTTAAAGACGTAGCTATTTTAAATCCAAAGCAAATTGAACGACTAATTGAACAAGATAGATTGTCAACTCCTTATTGGAAAAAACTAGCCTTAAAATGGACAAAAAGAGATAATGAGTATCTTATTAGAGGAGAGATACCTAAAGATTATTTTAAAATTCACGAATAAGAAGGTGTACATATGAAGCTATATTTTAAAGATATTGAATTAGGGGAAATTACAGATGTTTTTACTGAAACACCTTGGATGTATGGAACTATACGCTTGAACGAAAATAGCAAACCTTACCAAGAATATTTCAATGAAATGGTTAATGAAGAAAGTACATTTGATTTTGAAAGTATAGACCCCGATTTTTTGAATGATGAAAACTGGTCTATTTTTGATGAAAACGAAGGAAAATACCTAGGAATAGACATTCCTGCTATCCATATAGAAGATACGACAATCGCATGGCGTTGGCGATGAAGCTGGGTATGATTTCGAATTTTACCATAAACCTATTAAGTCTTTAAATTAACGTGTACAGAGCGCAGATTATGCGCTCTTTTTTTGTACGCCAAAGATCAGTAGAGAGTACGTACGTAATAAAGGTTTATTATCGACCTTTTATTCCAGCGCATACAAAAAAGGGCTGCTCACTGCTCGCCCTCGTCGCCCTCTTCTTCGTCTTGCTTGCGCTTCTTCTCTCGCCAATTCAAATATATTTCTGTTAGCTCTGCGGCTGCTACGCTCATTGCAAAGACAGTTGAACCAGCTGAAAAATATAGATTCCCTACTATTTGCGATACAATCAGTAATGTTAAAGACGTCAGTATAAGCCCAGTGCGCCGTTTCCCGTTCTTGCTCTTATCTTTCAATGTGATTTTAATTCTAAACATTGCGCATCCCTCCTTTCGTCTTCCCGTAGCCTTGACGTGCCTTATTATTCCTCTAAATTATACAGCCCGCTTTCGTTTTGCGAAAGACCTCACTGCACCTCGTGCGCTATCGAATGAGCGCCCTGTTTTCTCAGCTAGCTTTCTCGTTATCTCGCTTTGATTTTCTACATGATCTTTTTTATCGAAAATAATATCCAGTATCTGCGCATCAATCCCTCTATCACAGTTCGCATACATTTCTTCTTTTATTACTGCTTTTATCGCTTCCTCCTCTACATTTACGGTATTATCAAGTATTTTTAATGCATCTAACTCCTCGCCTATTAACTGTAATACTTTGCGCTGTTTACCTCGATTACCACAGTACTGGCGCACACTTTGATTAAGTAACCACCTCACCCTCCTATCGAAATTTCCTTTATGTATATTAAATGTTCGGATCGCATAATCTATCTTCCTATTACAATCGTCGATAAAATGCGTTTCATTATTCATTTTGTACCAATTTTCAAATGCTAGCCGTTCTATTAGCGGAATGTAGTAAGTCTTAATCTCCCACATTACGGCTTCATCTGTCTTTGCCTCGATAGCTGCTGCGTTTAGCCTTTTGATTACCATTACGACGGTTCCCCTTGCTACGTAGTTTGGTTCTACGCCGTTCCGCTGTCTTCGCCAATGAATAATATTTATGCCTTTCCGCTTGACCTTGTTTAGGGCGTCCCGCATCATGGGCTGAGTGGGAAGGACAACGGCTAGGGCATAGAATATCTACCTTACATCGCAAAAAAATAATAAAATTAATGCGATATAAAATAGGTATTCTGCTAACGCTCATGGTCTATCGGATTAAGGTATCCGTATAGTATGCACCTCGTTTGAACACTAGATTTTCACCTACAACGAACTTTTAACATATTATGCTTGTCCAACATGCCAAAGGATTTAGGGAAGGAATTGCACTGCTGACATATCCTTAATTACTCGTAACCTAATTTTATCTTTCTTGTTCGTTGCTACCTGTACCGTAGTACACCAAGCAACCAGCCGAACCGTTTATGGGCGTTCTCCCCTAGACTAGATACAAGCGAAACGAGGAACGCTTATAATGTATCTACGCTGCGTTATTGCATCGGTGCAGCTGACCTTTTACGTTTTTATAGCGGGACGGCTTCCGCTTTTTGACTTACCGCAGCAGTACCTAAAAAAGACAGCACTTAAGAAGCCTTGCATTCCTCGAATTTTTTCGATAAAATGAAGGTACTGAATGACGGTATCGTCCTATATTCAATTGTCGTTGAATGTACGTTTTTTCGTTATTTGGTTTTATTTAATCGACGAATATTATTTGGGTAATCAACCGTTGGCGCGGTCTACCCTACGTGAACGTCTTGGCGGACGTTCTTTTTTATTTACAAGAAACTCCGTAAACTTTCCGCAACTTCTTCTTTATCTAAATGTAAATAACGCGTTGTAACGGCTATATCGCTATGACCTAACGCTTTAGATATCAATGCTATATTTGCACCTTTCTTAAGCAAATTCTTAGCAAAACCTCTTCTTAAGGCGTGCGGGTTAATGTTTTTCAATCCATAATCCTTCGCATACTTACTTAATCGTTTTGTTATATTGTTATTTGTCGGACTCGTTGCAATTTGTCCACCGCTTTTTGTAATAAATAAATAATCGTTACGTACTTTATTTTCTTTTCGAATAATATCGTTTTGTTTCATAAGAACGTCTAACAATCGCATAAGCACATCATCAAAAGGTAAATGTATCGACTCATGATTTTTAATAATACCGCCGTCAATTCTTAATAATTTCGCATCTAAATTAACGTGCTTATGCTCTAGTTGCGATAAAGTTCCGACACGTATTCCAGTCTGATACATAATTAATATAGCGGCTGCATCACGTAACTCTATAAAGTGCGTTAAATCGAGCATTGATAGCAGAATATTAATTTCGCGGTCAGTCGCTCCCTCTTTAACAGGACTATCAACCTTTATTTTGACATTTCGCCAAAAATTAATATCAATCCAACCATTATCGAAACAACGCCCTAAAAACGCCTTTAGGCACTTTAAACGTGTTAATTTCGTTTGATTACTCACTTCCATAGACGATAACCACAAGTAAATATGGTTAACGTTCAGTTCTTCGATAAACTGTGCGCCCGTTATTTCGATAAAGTGGTTAACATGTAATTCGTAGTCACTAATCGTACGCTTACGCAATCCTGTCGCTTTCATTTGACGAATAACTGTAGCGAGTGCTTTTTCAATCGTAAAACCTTTCGTACATTCCTTTTTCGGTTTATCGCTAAAAACATTCGATAAATCTACCGCGACCATTAAAGAATCTTTTCTTTTAGACATAAAAAAATAAGCCCCCTAATTCGCTGTTGACCGATCATTGACCGTTTCAACTAACGAACTAGAAGGCTTATATATTGCGGAATTTGACGTTACCGCAAAGGTTTTTTTAGCGTCCCAGGAGAGATTCGAACTCCCGACCGACGGCTTAGCTTACCACCATAGCTTTCGCTACCAGCAAATACTGTTTGTAGTCTGGACTATATCTTCACCATTTCAGGTGCGACACGTGTAGTCTCTACGGAACCTCACGATGATTTTCATCATACTTTAGAGTTTTTACCATCAAGGTGATTCCTTGATCATTCAAGACTCCTCAATCTTCTTTAGAAGATCGTAAGTTTCCTCGGTATTACCATCAGCCGTACTGTTAAGGCTTCACCGATATAGTGTCGTCCACTTTATAGGTTCTTGTTTCCCTATAAAGGCTCCTATTCTTGAAGGCCGTTGCTCTATCCTGCTGAGCTACTGGGACATGGAGCGGGTGAAGAGAATCGAACTCTCGACCAGAGCTTGGAAGGCTCTTGTTTTACCACTAAACTACACCCGCGTCATATGATTTTTTCTAATTGCCTCATCGACATTATTCATTATATTATCGATACCAACGAAAGTCAACACCATTTTTTTAAAAATAGGGTGAAGAATTTTTCACCCTATTTTAAATGTTTTTTGTGCTACGATTGTTCCTTCTAAAGTAAGAAAACGAACGTCCATGATACCCTCTTCTATTTCAAGTAAGGCAAATGTTTTTTCTCTGCGCGAGCGCGGCAAGAGAATGCTTCCTGGATTGATAAACAAAATATCGTCTAAGATTTCTGCTCCTAATATATGCGAATGACCGAAGCATACGACATTAGCCTCAGCTTCTTTCGCGCGATATAAAAGTGTTTGCAGCGTCATTTTAATATTGTATAAATGTCCATGTGTGACGAGAAAACGTGTATTTTGCACTTCTGTGATGATGTCATTTGGAAAGGATCCCGTAAAATCACAGTTTCCTTTCACTACATGAAACCCTTCTAGTTCAGAATGCTGAGATGTTAATTCCGAATCACCGCAATGAATCATCACATCTACGTTTCCCTCGTACTGCTCCTTTAATTGCTTTAGCTCTTTCACAGAACTGTGACTGTCGCTCACAATTAACGCCTTCATCGGTTTCGCTCCCTTATTCTTCTCCTAAAAACCAGACTGGAATTTTTTCTTCTAATTTACGAAGCGCACGTCCGCGGTGACTAATTTTATTTTTCTCATCCGATGACAATTCCGCCATTGCGCTTTTGTATTCTTCTACATAAAAAATAGGATCGTATCCAAATCCATTTTCCCCGCGCTGCTGCTGCAAAATCTTTCCTTCACACGTACCATTTACAAGCAATGGTTCTTTATCTTCTTGCGGGAAGGCAACGGCTAGTGCGCAGTAAAAACGTGCTGTACGTTTCTCCATCGAAATATTCTCTAGTCCGTCTAACACTTTTTGAATGTTAGCTTGGTCGTCCTTTTGTTCACCTGCATAACGAGCAGAGTGTACTCCTGGTTTCCCCTGCAATGCATCTACAATTAAACCAGAATCATCAGCAATTACAATTTCACCTAGCTGTTTACATAGATGTTCCGCTTTTAAAATGGCGTTTTCTTCAAACGTTTCACCCGTTTCCTCTACTTCTTCAATATGAGGAAAATCATAAAGTGACTTTACTTCTAAATCAAACTTTTCAAATAGCTCCGCAAATTCACGTACTTTGCCAGCATTCTTTGTTGCTACGACAACTTGTTTCATATTTCCACCTCTATTCCATATGAGTTACAATATCACCTAATGCTTCTTTTTGGATTTCAACAAGCTGCAGAATCCCATGTTCCGCTACATCAAGTAACTCGTTCAATTCGCCGCGGCTAAATGTCGCTTCTTCTCCTGTGCCTTGCACTTCAACAAAGTGTCCTTTTCCTGTCATAATGACATTCATATCAACATTCGCCTTAGAATCTTCTGCATAATTTAAATCTAATACAATACCATGCTCATCAACGACTCCAACAGACGTTGCCGCCAAGAAATCTTTCACTGGAATTTTCGATACTTTTCCTGCTTCCACAAGCTTCTCAAATGCTAACACCATCGCTACATACGCACCGGTAATCGAAGCTGTTCTCGTTCCACCATCAGCTTGAATAACATCACAGTCAATCCAAATTGTTTTTTCACCAAGTGCTTCTAAGTCAACAACAGCACGTAATGCTCGTCCAATTAAACGTTGAATTTCCATTGTACGCCCTGTTACTTTTCCTTTACTTGATTCACGGATCGTACGCTGTTCTGTTGCACGAGGAATCATGGAATACTCTGCGGTAACCCATCCTTTTCCTTCCCCTCTCATAAATGGAGGAACTCGATCTTCAATCGTCGCTGTACAAATCACCTTTGTATCACCAACTTCAATTAGTACCGATCCTTCTGGATGTTTCAAATAATTCGTATGAATATGTATACGGCGCAGCTCTGATGCTTGTCTACCATCTACTCGCATAAAAATAACCCCCTTGTAACTACTACTTGTTAGTATAGCCCATTAAAAATTCATGTTATGTATCGCATTAAAAGAAGGGGAATTAACTGTATTCCCCTTCTCTTCCTCTATTCAGTATATCAAATTATTTCTGTTTAAAAACTACCTGTATTCACGTTTTGTGGACGATCAATCGGTTTTATTAATTTATCGCCTTTTTCTGTAACAAGATTTGCCTTTCCATTCACTTGAATGGACACATTTTTCACGTCTTGTTTTTCAGTTAAAGATAACACAAGCGACTGCAATACATAGTTAGAAATCTTACTTTTATTTTTATCCACATAAATATTTTCATTAAAGTTCAATGTCACTGTCCCTTTTTCAAGTTTTGGCTCATTGATCAGCCTCACATCTGGATTAAAGTCATATGTTAACGCCGACTTTTGCGACGGTCCTTTCACAAGCTCTTTCACAATTGTCGCAGTTTCATTTTCTTTCCCTTCAGCAACGCGGCGTGTTACTGGCACATAATACGTCTGCTTATTATTTTGCGCTAAGAAATACAGCGTAATTGGTTTTGTATTTGCAAGATCCGCAACTTGTTCATCATCAAAGTTAATACCATTCGCTCGGCTGAACCCATTACCAATCGGTGTTCCAGCAACAGGCATTTTCGTTAAATCTTGCCCATTCATGCTGAACTTCACATTCTTTACTTCTTTAAACTGTGTTAATGTCCAAGTAACCGCTTCTACAATACGACGCTCTTCTTCTTTTTTATAGTTTTTCAGTTCTTTTGAAAAATCAACAACTGCAGTTCCATCCTTTTGCAAATCAATTTTCACTTCTGTATCCGCTGGGAGCACAGCTTGAAATCCATTTGGCAATACATTCGTTACTGGTCCTTCTTTCACTAAATATTGTAATGACTGCTTAATCACCGCGTTATCTTTCGGAACAGGTAACTGCACCGTTTGCGGCACAACATAACCATTTTTATCTACAAGATATAGATCTAATTTTTTTGTTTCCCCTTGTTTTGCAGTTTCCTTCTTCTCACCATCCGTATATGTTACTTTCTTAGGCGGATCAATTTGCTCTGTTGCTTTTTCCTTATTAAACAAACCGCACCCTGTTAATAAAACTGTACTTAATGTAGCACAAACAATCCATTTGAAAGTCGATTTAGGCATACGCTTTCCTCCTAAAAAATCTAAGTTTGTACTATATATATACGAGCCTCTATCTTACTTTAGAACAAGCAATGACAACTTATCTTCAAAAAGATCTGTACAAATTTGAATAATTTATGAATCCTTCAAAGATGTGATAAATATCACATCTCCTTATTTTCCAAAACTTTTATAATACAAGTATAAAAGTTTGTTAAACATTTCACAAAAAAGAAGGGAAATGAATATGAAAACACGTTTAGTCATGATCGGGAATGGTATGGCCGGGATACGCTGCATTGAGGAAATTTTAAAACAAAACGATACCTTATATGACATTACCATTTTTGGAGATGAGCCGCATCCAAACTACAATCGCATTATGCTCTCCCACGTCCTACAAGGAAAGACAAACATGCAAGATATCGTTATGAACGAATATAGTTGGTACGAAGAAAATGATATTACATTGTATACAAATGAAAAAGTGCTGAAAATTGATCGGGAAGAACAAGTCATTGTTACAGACAATAATCGTCTTGTTACGTACGATAAACTTATTATCGCAACAGGATCCAGCGCATTTATTTTACCTGTAGAAGGTGCAAATCTTCCTGGTGTAACAGGTTTTCGCACAATTGAAGATACACAATTTATGATCGATACGGCTAAGCAATATAAAAAAGCAGTCGTCATCGGCGGTGGATTACTTGGTTTAGAAGCCGCTCGAGGACTTATTGATTTAGGAATGGATGTACACGTTGTTCATTTAACCTCACACTTAATGGAGCAACAACTCGATACGAAAGCAGCTTCACTACTACGCGAAGATTTAGAATCACAAGGTATGAAGTTCCTTATGGAAAAGAAAACAGTAAAAATTCTTGGCACAAACCACGTTGAAGGCATTCAATTTGCAGATGGCGATATTGTAGAATGCGATTTAATCGTCATGGCTGTTGGAATACGCCCAAATACACAATTAGCAAAAGACGCTGGTTTAATTGTAAACCGCGGGATTGTCATTAATGACTATATGCTGACAAATGATCCTTCGATCTATGCAGTTGGTGAATGTGCCGAGCACGACGGGATTGCCTACGGCCTTGTTGCACCGCTCTATGAGCAAGGTGCTGTATTAGCAAAACACATTACAAATACACAAACAAACGGATATACCGGCAGCATCGTCGGTACACAATTGAAAGTGGCAGGATGCGATTTGTTCTCTGCTGGTCAAATTTATGAAGATGATAAGGCAAAAGCAATCTCTATTTTTGACGAATGTACACGTTCCTATAAAAAAGTTCTCATCCAGGACAACAAGGTCGTTGGTGTTGTTTTATACGGCGATGCAACTGACGGTACACGTCTCTTTAACATATTAAAAAAAGAAGAAGATATACAAGAATACACAGCAGCTTCTCTTCTTCATAAAGCTGGTGAAGATAGCGGACTTGACGTTGCAAGTATGAGTGCTGATGAAACTGTTTGCGGATGTAACGGCGTCACAAAAGGAGCGATTGTTCACGCTATTTTAGAACAAGACTTAACAACATTCGAAGAAGTAAAAGGATGTACAAAAGCAGCAGGGTCTTGCGGGAAATGTCGCCCAGTTGTGGAACAAATTTTATCTCATACACTTGGAGATAACTTCGATGCTTCCGTCCAAATTACAGGCATGTGCGGGTGCACAACATTATCTCGCGATGAAGTAGTAGCTGCAATTCATGAGAAAGGGTTAAAGTCTCCGAAAGAAGTGCGAAACGTCCTTGGCTTCGCACACGAAGAAGGCTGTTCAAAATGTCGCCCTGCATTAAATTACTATTTACGTATGATTTGTCCAGAAGAGTATGCTGATGATAAAGCATCCCGCTTCGTTAACGAAAGAATGAATGGAAACATTCAACATGACGGTACATTTTCTGTGATTCCACGTATGTACGGCGGCGTTACAACAGCTGATGATTTAATGAAAATTGCAGAAGTTGCGAAGAAATACGACGTCCCGCTCGTGAAAATAACAGGCGCAAGCCGCATCGGTTTATATGGTGTGAAAAAAGAAGATTTACCAAAAGTGTGGGCTGATCTTGATATGAGTTCTGGCTACGCCTATTCGAAGTCTCTTCGCAATGTAAAATCATGCGTCGGATCCCGCTTCTGCCGCTTCGGTACAAAGGATTCATTAGGACTCGGCATGTTGCTTGAGCAGTCATTAGAAATGGTAGATACACCGCATAAAATGAAAATGGGTGTAACAGGTTGTCCGCGTAACTGTGCAGAGGCATTAACGAAAGACTTCGGCGTCGTTTGTGTTGAAAATGGCTTCCAGCTTTATATTGGAGGTAACGGAGGTACAGAAGTACGTGAAGCTGACTTTGTAATGATTGTCCCTTCAGAAGAAGATGTACTTCGCATCGCCACAGCGTACGTACAATACTACCGTGAAACTGGTATTTACGGCGAACGTACAGCTCCTTGGGTAGAACGAATAGGCCTAGATCAAATAAAAGCAGTACTACAAGATGAAAGCATGGTCGCTATATTAAATGAACGCTTCCAGGCAGCACGGAATACCTATGAAGAAGCTTGGGGACAAGCACTAGAAACACAATCATTAAAAACGATGTATGAAGTAGAGATTGTAAAGTAAGGAGCGATTAATATGTTACAAACGAAAGAAAAAATAAAAATTATGTCTGCCGTAGATCTTCCCGTACAAATCGGTAAAGAAGTACGCATCAAGGATCTGTCTATTGCCTTATTTCGCCTTGCAAACGGCGACATTCGCGCTGTAGAAAATCGGTGTCCTCATAAAAACGGACCACTAGCGGAAGGAATTGTTTCAGGCGAATTTGTCTTTTGTCCGCTGCATGATTGGAAAATTTCATTACGAACAGGTGAAGTACAAAAACCTGATGACGGTTGTATTCAAACGTACGAAGTACAAATTATTGATGGCGATATTTATATATACATGTAACTTATACAAGGAAGCCTCTTCTCGGCTTCCTTTCCAGTAAAAACAGATGAGGTGTGGAGATGAACGGATACGTATATTTAGTTGGTGCAGGACCTGGTGATGAAGGGCTTATTACAAAAAAAGCAATCGAGTGCTTACAAAAAGCAGATATTGTTTTATATGACCGCTTGTTGAATCAAAATTTACTTCGCTATACAAAGGCAACATGTGAACTGGTCTATTGCGGGAAAATGCCAACCAATCATATTATGCGCCAAGAAATGATTAACGCTCATTTACTTCAATCTGCCAAAGAAGGTAAGATCGTTGTTCGCTTAAAAGGCGGAGATCCCTCTATATTTGGCCGAGTTGGTGAAGAAGCGGCTGCTTTAGCAGCAGAAAATATTCCATATGAGATTGTACCAGGTATTACATCTAGCATCGCCGCTAGCGCGTATGCCGGCATCCCTCTCACCCATCGCGATTACAGTAATAGCGTGACATTACTAACCGGTCATACAAAGGGACCGATTCAGGATCACGTCAACTACAACTCACTCTTAAATAGTGATACTGTCGCCTTTTACATGGGCATTAAAAATTTACCGACTATTTGCGAAAACTTACTGCAAACCGGAAGAAAAAAAGATACACCAGTAGCAGTCATCGAGTGGGGGACAACGGGAAGACAGCGAGTTGTTACAGGTACGCTCTCCACAATTGTTGATATCGTCAACAAAGAGCACATTTCCAACCCTTCCATGACAATTGTTGGGGATGTCGTATCCTTACGAAAACAAATCGCTTGGAAAGAACGTAAACCATTACACGGAAAAAAAGTTTTACTTGCTTCTTCATCAAATAAAACAAGTAAAGCAGAGCAACAATTACAAGAAGCCGGAGCAGAAACATATCAAATTCCAACTTTCAAAAAACGAGATTATACGTTAACACAGGAACAACTCCGTGAAATATTTGATGCTAAGCGTCTTGTTTTCTGTTCAGCCGACAGCGTAGCGATCTTATTACAGTCATGCGCACAGCATCGGAAAGATATCCGTTCCTTACAAGGAGTTCTCCAGCATATGAATCATGCTGCCGAGGAAGCCCTTATGAAATATGGACTCTTCAGTGAACAAGCAAGTTTTTCTACAAAACCTACTGTGTATTTAGGACGGAATATTAATCGAATTGCTGTTATTCAAGAAAAAATCGGCGCTGGTTCTTATATAATGACACATGAATATCAAATCGATCATCGTTTTGATGAAATTCATACACGTATGCTCTCTGAATTCACATGGGATAGCATCGTATTTGAAGGGCGCGCCGCAATTGATACATTTATAGCAGAAGTGAAACGCCTTGGTTTCATGCGTATTGTCAATTTACCATTCTCGTATACAGATGAACAAACTTTACAGTACGCAAATAAAATCGGACTTCAAAACATCGATTCTGAATTACAAGCGATTTTTAATGAGAAAGAAGTGAATACACAATGAAAGGAATTGTTTATATTGGGCACGGAAGTCGATTACAAGAAGGCAATGAGCAATTCATCCACTTTGTCCAGTCCGTTATAAAAGAACGAAGTGAAGATATTCAAAAAATCGGCTTTCTTGAACTTACAACACCAACTGTTCAGGATGCAATTACAGAAGCAATTTTAGACGGAGCAACCGAGATTTTACTTGTCCCTGTCTTATTATTTGCAGCGGCTCATTATAAACGTGACGTTCCTTTCGAAATTGAGCAAATGAAAAAGCGCTACCCGCATATTACATTTTCAGTTGTACCACCTTTCAGTACACACCCGCTCATGATTGAACTTGTAATCAAAAGAATACGTCAAGCTATGCCCATACAAGATAGCGAAATTCTACTCGTCGGTCGAGGTAGTAGTGATCCTCAGCCTATACATGAATTGCAGGAAATCGGGGCAGCGGTTGAACGAAAAATTGGCATACCAGTTTCCTGCTCTTTTTTAACAAAAGGTACACCTTCTTTTACCGAAGAACTTAATCGCACGGCAACATCAGCTCAGCACGTATATGTCATGCCATACCTTCTCTTTACCGGGTTATTACTTCGGAAAATTGAGCGCCGTGTACATACATATACGAACGTTACAACATGTAATTGCCTTCAATTTGATTCCTATATGAAGTCCGCATTATTAGAACGAATGGAGGAATCTGTATATGTGTAACTTATATCCCCTTGTCTGTAACTTACAAGGAAAGCGTGTTGTCATTATCGGGGGCGGTAAAATCGCATACCGAAAAGCGTGTGGATTGCAGGATACAGGAGCCATTGTCACCGTTGTGAGTCCGGAAATTTGCGAGGAAATGCAGAAACTCTCCTATATTACATGGAAACAAAAAACATTTACAGATGAAGACATAAAAGATGCTCATCTCATTTACGCCGCAACAAACCATCACGATGTAAATATGAAGGTCAAACAAGCAGCGCATGATTTTCAGTGGGTGAACATCGTAAGCGACGGCACACAATCATCTTTTCACACACCTGCAGTTATTCGAAATCATGAGTATATAGTAAGTATATCTACTTCAGGTAAACATCCAGCATCTGCGAAACGACTCAAGCAAGAACTATCAGCTGTTCTTCCGCAGCTTATCAAGTGAAACCTCCATCAGCGGCTTCCTCCCCCACTGATGGAAGCCAAACAAAAGATACTATCCCAAAGGTTTCACTTTTCGGTATGATTCAGCTCAGCAAATTGACCACTTGGATGTCGAATATCGAAGCGCCCATATATTGCAAAGAACGGTCGATAACGAAAAAAAGGCTGACCTCAAAAGGTACTTATGTGCCTTTTAGGTCAGCCTCTTTATATAATTTTTTTAACTTACTAGTTACATAAACAGTAGCTTTATAAAACGACATGCTTCACATTCTCAATTGGTTGTCCAAACCACTTCGAAGCAATTTCTTTAAACACATCAATTTCTCCTGTCGTTAAGAACAGATGGTCACTTTGCTCTTCTATGTCATACAACATCTTACTATGATACAGAATCGTGCTTACTTCACGAGCCGTTTCATCACCTGAACTAATCAATTGTACAGAATCGCCCATAACCCGCCCAATAACTGGTCCTAAAATCGGATAATGTGTACATCCTAAAATTAATGTATCCATCTCCATTTTCTTCAATGGCTGCAACGTTTCTCTTACTACTTCGTACGCCATTTCGCTCTCAAAGTTTCCGCTCTCGACAAGCTCAACAAACGGCGGACAAGCCAAACTCTCTACTAATACGCGGTTGTTAATCGATTTTAACGCCTCTTCATACGCACCGCTTTTCACTGTTCCAATCGTTCCAATTACACCGACATGGTATGTTTTTGTCACTTTCAGTGCAGTACGCGCGCCTGGGTGAATGACACCCACAACCGGAATAGGTAATTTCTTTTGCATTTCTTCAAGCACAACTGCCGCTGCAGTATTACAAGCAATTACAAGCATCTTAATATTCTGTGCTAATAAATGCTCTGTCATTTCCCATGTAAATTGTCTTACTTCTTCACGAGATCGCGGACCATACGGGCAACGTGCTGTATCTCCTAAATATATAATTCGCTCTTTCGGTAATTGCCGAATTAATTCTTTCGCTACTGTTAAACCACCAACACCTGAATCAATTACACCAATCGCTCTATTCAAAACAATCGCCCCGTTTTCTCTTTCATAATCTAACTGTACATTTCCAAACAGTGCACTCATTCATAGAATAATAGAAGGTTCACCTTATGTACATGAATAGACCTTTTTATTTTCCTCCTTTTTCTAGTAATTTGCAAGATACAAAAATAACCGGCTTTTCTCTACATGAAAGCCGGCTTCATCCTTTATAATTCAAGCTCTCCCATACGAAGGAGCTCGACAACTGCTTGTGAGCGCCCCTTAACTCCTAGCTTTTGCATTGCATTTGAAATATGATTACGTACAGTTTTTTCACTAATAAAAAGTTCACTTGCAATTTCTTTCGTTGTTTTATCTTGAACGAGTAACTCAAATACTTCTCTTTCTCTTTTTGTGAGTAACGGTTTAGATTGATATTCTTTTTCCTTCAATTGGTATAACCCTCCCTGCTTAAGCCAGAGCTGTATGTGTGTAAATTGGGTGTTTATTTAGTCAAGATATTGTATGAATAGAAGCAAGGCGTGGTGAATACAAATAAGCAGAAATTGCATGTATTTATAAAAATTTTTTTCACTTTCACAAGCTTTGTCCACTAATGCGGAATAAAGCGATCATTTTCACTTTAAAAGCGCAATATAATTCGATAGTTCCTGTTCATTACTACATAAAAAATGATGAATCATGAAAAGGAGAGGCGTTCATGACAGAAAAAAGATTGTGCAGATCTTCAACAGATAAAGTGTTTCTTGGCGTATGCGGTGGTTTAGGAGAATATTTCGGCGTAAGCACCAGTATGATTCGCATTCTTTGGCTAATCGCTATCTTATGTTTCGGAACAGGTTTTTTAGCTTATTTCATTCTTATGTTACTTATGCCTAGTTCTTATGAATAAGGGCGCTGCTTTCTACGGTGCACTTTTCTTCGTTTTGCTTTAAATGAAATGGAACCTAGCCTTGCATGATAGAAGGCCACGCTCTTACGAAAAGAAAGACACAGGTTCCACTGTGCCTTTCTTTTATCTCTTTTCTTCTTTATGGAGCATTCCTTTGTCCGCTTTTTCTAACAAATACTCGTTCGCTAAAACGAGGAATACACTAGACGTCCATGTGAATGCTAAATCGCGCAAGCCTTGACCCGTTTGTGCGTGGAAATTTTCGGCCATGCCGTTTTCATTAGCCATTATACAAAAGCGACCTGCAATATCTTGCGCAAATTCATGTTGCCCGATCGCTTTTAGAGCTTCAATCATAATTAATGTTGTCGGTGCCCAAATTGGACCGCGCCAATATCCATCTTCCCTATAGTAAGGACTTCTTATACTTTCTGTCGCAAACCCATACTTTGTGAGAAAACGATTTTCTTCTTTTAAATCAGCAAGCAAGCATTGAATCATTTCTTTCGGTAATCTTTTCCCCAAAATCAGCGGTATATACAGTACAAGACTTTCTGATACTTCATATGAATGCTCACCAGAGCACGGAGCAATAAAACGATTTTCTCTCCAGCAATGCTGAATCATACGATCAAGTGTCTTATTTGCTCTGTTTTCCCATTCCTGTGATGCTTCTGTAAATCCAAGTTTCTCTGCAATCTCTGCTAGTACTTCCATTTGTAAAATAAGAAATGCACTTAAATCGGGGCTCTCAACAGGAGCACCGTGATGAAAAATTGTGCTATTGTCCCAGCCACTATCATTTCCATGGTTATATTGAGGAATCCCATCTTTATCATCATCACGATACGTAAACCACCAATTTGTCCATTTACATAATGGCTCATACACTTCTTGTAAATGCTTGTCTGTTATAAAATCTGTCCGCTCCATCATCCATTTGAGAGTCCATCCATGGATAGGTGGTTTACAACAATTCCAAAGTACAAATTTATCATTAATATAATCAGGTAATACACCGCACTCATCTTGTTTATCAAAGAAAATCATAAATTGGTCCCATGCCGCTTTCGGTTGATGCACCGCTAACGCCATTGCATTAAAACAATGATCCCAACTCCATATATTTGTCATCCAGTTCTTCGACATATACATCGCCTGCCTTGGTAAATACCCTTCTGCTTCTACCATACAAGACCATGTAATGTATGCTGCTAACTCTCTCCCTTTTGACAAATTTTCTGGGGCAGTTAATGTATGGTGCACCCAATTTACAAAGTCCATTTCAACAGCACGCGCTGCTTCTATGAATGTTTTCCTCTCCTTTGTTTTGCGCAGCACTGTTTTATACTCCGTTAATTCCACATCAATCTCAGACTCCTCATCCTGTGCACAAATATCAGCAATAATATGTTTACAACGAAGCTCTTCAAACGGAGCGTCCATTTGTATAACACCGCTTATCGTCGATAGGTGAAATCTCATTTCTTTCGAAAAGCTATTAATTTCAAAGCCATCTTGCGCACTTGGAATACAATAATCATAGGAGCCAATAATTCCAATGAAACGGAGATTTAATTGCTTCGAATAAAAACGAATTGTATTCACATCAGAAAAACAAATGTTTACATCGCCTTCCGCTGTTTGGAGCGTTAGTACCGATGGTGTCATCTTCGTTTCACACGATAAAACTTCCCCTTTACGATTTAACACTTCTATTTTAAAAACTTCGCCAAAATCATCGTCACCACCGCGAATATTTCGAATGAGTAACCCATTATCATTGTTTAAAGAAATGACTAAAAAAGAACCGTGCCGACTAAATGGCACTTGCTGCATATCAAACATTTTCATCTCCCCGCCTTTTCCACACCGAATAGTTTACTGTTTTTTCTGAATATTCCGCCTGGTTATATTTTAACAAAAATTATTATTAAGGATGTAATTTTTTCTAAGGAAGTATTAAACTTCATACAAAAAAGAGCACTTCCATATATAAGAAGTACTCCCTTTTTTAGTCGCTCTGTACCTATCACTAAACAAAAAAATGGCATAACAAATAAAAATGCTGAATAAAAATTGTATAACCATTCCTTATTTTGTTATCAAAATAATATTTCATTTTCCATTTATACTCAAAAAAACCTAATTCTGTGTTACAATACATTTTTCATAGATGTTAGAAGGAAAATTATGTTAAAAAAAGCAATCGCTGAATTTATTGGTACTTTTGTACTTGTATTATTCGGAACTGCAACAGCTGTTTTAGGCGGCGGAATTGAAGGAATTGGAACGTTAGGAATCGCAATGGCTTTCGGATTATCAATTGTTGCTATGGCATATAGCATTGGAACAATTTCTGGATGTCATGTAAATCCGGCGGTATCAATTGCCATGTTTGTAAACAAACGAATGAATGCTATGGAGCTTATTTACTATATAGTAGCCCAAATTTTAGGTGGTTTATTAGGAACTGCAACATTAGTGACAATTTTAAACTCTTCTAATATGACTTTAGATAACTTAGGACAAAATAGCTTTGGGAATCTTGGATCATCAGGATCTTTCTTAGTTGAATTTGTGTTAACATTCGTCTTTATTTTAGTTATTGTTGCTGTGACAGGTAAAAAAGGTAACGCACAGTTCGCTGGATTAGTAATTGGTTTCACATTAGTATTAGTTCACTTACTAGGTATTCCGTTAACAGGAACTTCAGTCAACCCTGCACGTAGCCTAGCACCAGCTTTATTCGCTGGCGGAGAAGCTTTATCTCAATTATGGGTATTCATTGTCGCTCCAATTCTTGGTGGTATCGTTGCTGCCATTGTAGGGAAATTCGTATTAAATACTGAAAAATAGAATTTTCATTTTTTCTGAAAGTAAAAAGGCGAGCTCATTCATATGAGACTCGCTTTTTTACTTTTGAATTTTCGATTGTAAATTTGCAACAAGTTGCTGAACTGATACATTCGCAAGTACATTCTCCATCGCTTCTTGTGCTTGCATTAATATAATCTCTAATACGGATTGAATATTCGCTCCTACTGGACATTCAATGTTAGGATTTTCATGGAAAGAAAATAGATGCCCTTCTTCAACTACTTCCACTGCTTTATATACATCAAGTAATGTAATTTCATCTAAATCACGAGCAAGTGACGTACCGCCTTTTCCAGCTTGAACATCAACAAGACCCGCTCTCTTCAACATTCCTGTAATGCGACGAATCACAACTGGATTTGTATTCACACTGCCAGCAATCCATTCAGAGGTACAGCGAGAGTTTCGATCTATCGCCAGTAACGTTAACATATGAACACCTACTGTAAAACGGCTACTAATTCCCATCTGCACATCCTCCTTTACGTTCATTCTATTAAAAGATAATACATATCATTATATACTATTTCTTGTTTATGCATAAGGAAAAGCAAGACCCTCTTAGAATAAGGGGAACAAAAATCGCAATCAAATTAGCAAAAAAAGCTTGGATACTGCCCAAGCTTTTTTATCTCGCATTAACCCCTTCGTGAGAAAAATCAACTAACCTAATTTCACGACTTCACTCCCTTTTATAGAGCTTATTCATGACTAACAGACTTTCCCTTATTGATATTCCAACCTTCTATTTCAAATAGATCGTTTATTAATGACGCTTAATAAATTTAGCTAAATCTTTAAATTTCACTTTATCAGAGTAGCTCATGACACCGTTGACGTAAATACGACTTGTAACAAAGTTTAAGAGGATGATTGTTGCAAGTAATAACGATAAGGAAATGCTAATTTCTAAAACGCCAGCTTCTCCGGCTACAACCCGGGAGAATGTAACCATCGGCGTAAAGAAAGGAACATAGGAACTAATCACAACAATTGTACTATTTGGGTCAGATAATGATTTCATACTAATGAAAAACGCTGCCATAATTAAAATTGCGACTGGAAATGATACTGATTGTAAGTCTTCCGTTTTTGATACAACAGCTCCAGCTGCCGCATACATCATCGCATATAATAAATAACCAGTAATGAAAAATACAATAAACAGACTAATAACTTTTGCATCTAACTTTGCAAAATCAATTGGAAGACCAAATAAAGACGCATTATCTAAATCGATCCATCCAATTAAAACTGGAACGAGAAAACCACATGCAAGGATAGCAATTTGTAGTAACGCTGTCGTAACAACAGCAAGAATTTTAGCGTACATCATATACAATGGTTTCACTTTCGAAAGCATAATCTCCATAACACGAGAAGATTTTTCTGATGCGATATTCATCGCAATTGTATTTCCAAACGCCATGATAAACATATATAGTACAAATATAAACACATATGCAATACCGAAGGAGGAAGCACGATCTTTAATCGCTTCTTCTTTCACCGAAATATCTGTTTGTAATTGCTGCGCTACATCAGACGGCACTTTATATTTCGAAAGAATCACTTGCGTATATTGCTGTTTCAAATAGCCTGCTATAATAGTAGACGTTGCTTTACTTGGAAAACCATTGTACATATACGTTACTTCAGGTACTCCATTTTTTTCTGTAACGTAAAAGAGACCATCTAACTCCCCTTCTTCAACTTGTTTACGAACTTTTTCTAACTGTTCTTTCTTTTCTACTTGCACTTTAGCTGATGGAAGAATTTTATTTAGTAACTCTTCTTGCACGGTATACGTCGAACTATCCATTACGATTGCCAGCTTATCTTTGTCATTATTTTTATCTTTATCAGAAGTGAAGTGATTAAAAGCAAAAACTCCAAATACTACTAAAAATAAAATACCACTTGTAATCAGTGATTTTTTAGAAAGAAATGATTCTCTAAAATAAAATGAAAACACATGAAAAAATTTACGCATTCTTATTTCGCCCTTTCTACAAAGATTTCATTTAAGGTCGGTTCTAGCATTTTAAACTGACGTAAATGCACACCTTGATCTTGTAATTTTTGTAAGATTGATAGGGCTTCTGTATCTTCCTGAACTTTAGTATAAAGATAACCAAGACGTTTCTCATACACAATCTGTAATGTTTGCAATGCTTTTTCATTTTCTTCATTATCTTCAATTGTTAAGTTTCGAAATCCGTATTCTTTTTTTATATCACTTAAGTGACCTTTTACAACCGCTTCACCTTGTTTCAAAATACACACTTGCTGACAAAACGATTCAACTTGTTCCATACGATGACTTGATAAAATAATGGTTTTCCCTCTTTGAACTTGTTCTTCAATAATATTCGCTAGCATTTCAGCATTTACAGGATCCAATCCACTAAACGGTTCATCTAAAATGAGTAATTCCGGGTCATGGAGAAGCGCTGCGACCAATTGAATTTTTTGTTGATTCCCCTTCGACAATTCCCCTGCAACCTTATGCTTATATTCAGGGATCGCTAACTTACCTAACCAATAATCAATGGCTGCATCCACTTCTTTTTTTGTCATTCCTTCTAATCTCCCAAAATAGCGAAGCTGATCAATGACTCGGCTTTTCGTATACAAACCTCTCTCTTCTGGAAGATAACCTATTGTTACTCCACTCTTCGAAATCTCTTTCTCATCCCACATAATACTGCCCTCATTTGGCGTTAATAAACTTAACAGCATTTTAATGGTTGTTGTTTTTCCTGCACCGTTTCGCCCCAGCAGCCCCAATACTTCACCTTTTGGTAAGGTAAGATTTAAATGATCCACTGCAACATTTTCACCAAACAGCTTGGTTAATTGTTGAATCTGCAATGTCATACTTTTTCTCTCCTTAAAATTGGTCTTATACATTTAATCATATTCAAAATACACATATTTTTACCATATTTTATTATAACATTGCGTACACTACGTTATATATGTATATCAATATACAAAATTTTATATCCTATTTATTATGTTATTGTGATATAATTTACAATTGAATTATACACCTTAGGAGGACACTATGAAGAAGAGAAAATTAGCAACACTGCTATCTGTTGCATTGTTATCTACAACTTTAACAGCGTGCAACATGAAAGCAGAACAGACATCAGCAAAAGCAAAAGAAGAAAAAGTCCAACTGACAGAACAACAATTAATGGCTGACTTGTGGTACCAAACATCTGGTGAAGCGAAAGCATTATATCACCAAGGCTACAACATCGGTACACAAAAGCTAGATGCAATTCTCGCTAAGGGTACAAGCAAGAAACCAGCTGTTGTACTAGACTTAGATGAAACTGTTGTTGATAACAGTCCTCATCAAGCAATGTCCGTGAAAGCAGGAAAAGGCTATCCTTATAAGTGGGATGACTGGATTAATAAAGCGGAAGCAGAAGCTCTTCCTGGCGCAATTGATTTCCTAAAACACGCAGAAGCAAAAGGTGTAGATATTTACTACATTTCAAATCGTAAAACAAATCAATTAGATGCGACGATTAAAAACTTAGAACGTATCGGTGCTCCGCAAGCAACGAAAGAACACATCTTACTACAAGAACCGAAAGAAAAAGGAAAAGAAAAACGTCGTGAACTCGTTTCAACAACGCACGATATTGTCTTATTATTTGGCGATAATTTATCAGACTTCATTGGTTTTGATGGATTATCCACACAAGATCGCAATAAAAAAGTAGAAGAATTAAAAGCACAATTTGGCGAGAAATTTATCGTTTTCCCAAATCCTATGTACGGTGACTGGGAAGGTTCTTTATATAACTATGACTTTAAAAAAACAGATGCAGAAAAAGATAAAATTCGCAGAGACAACTTAAAATCATTTGAAGATAAAAAATAAAGGATGGCACTGTGCCATCCTTTATTTTTTATCGGCGCTTTTCATGATATATCGACCACTTTTTAGAATATATCGGCGCTTCGACATGATATAAAGACTGCTCGACAATATTCGCTAAAATAATCGAAAATTCGCCTCAAACGTTCAAGGCAACTTTACATATTTACTTTGATAAATCAGAAGATTTATTAAACGTTTTAATTTAATAATTCGAATAACATTCGACCTTTTTTTACAAATTTCTTTCTTTTTCATTACATCATGACTCCTTTATTCCTTTTTATACAAGATAGATTTATAATGTAAAAAGATATTTAAGTACAAGCATTTTAGAAAGGAATACATCGATTAAAAATGATGAAAAAAAGAATTATAAAAAGGACCCTTTTCATTTCAACTATTATTCTCATTGTTATTTTTTCAATAATTTTTCTGTCCAAATCTTTTGTACATAATCAAGCAGAAGCAGTTGAAACAAAAAAGCATACTGAGCATCCAAAAGAAAACATTCCAATGTTCCCAAAAGCAATTGAGACAGCTAAAAAAACAGATGATCAATATTATCTTGTCAATGATCCTGATTCATTACTTGTGTTAGTCAACAAACATCGAAAGCTACCAGACTCTTATACACCAAGTGATTTAACAAAGCCAAATGTTCCATTTTTATATCCGAAAGATAAAGAAAAAGCACTGCTTCGTAAGCCCGCAGCGGATGCTCTAGAAACAATGTTCGAAACAGCAAAAAAACAAGGAATTGAACTTACAGCTGTATCAGGATTTCGCTCTTATAAACGACAACAGTCACTACACAACACTTATGTAAATCGTCAAGGAAAAGAAGCTGCTGATACGTTAAGCGCTATTCCAGGAACTAGCGAACATCAAACAGGACTTGCTATGGATATTAGCTCTGAATCCGCAAATTGTCAATTGGAGGCTGTATTCGGAGAAACACCTGAAGGAAAATGGGTGGCAGAGCATGCTCACGAATTTGGATTTATTATCCGATATCCGAAAGATAAAACAACTATTACAGAATATGCTTACGAACCATGGCATCTTCGTTTTGTCGGAAATCCGCATGCTACATATTTATATACGCATCACCTAACATTAGAAGAAGCGACAGAAGACAAAAAATAAGAGAGCTATGCGCTCTCTTATTTTATTAATCTAATAACCTTTGTTTCCATTCTACTGACCACGGTACTCCTTTTCCTGTTTTTTTAGAAGCCTGTACCATCGCACCGCGTCCCACTAAACAAATTTCTCCTGCCTCATTCTTCACCATATAGTGTAGATCTAAAGATGAATTCCCGACATTTTCTGCTTTTACATACACTTTTAAGTTCTCGTCAAAGAATACTTGTTTCAAAAAATTACATTGTAAATCTGCTACTACAATCATCGTTTCTGACGATTCATGCACCCACTCTTGCATAAAACCAAGTTCTTTAAAAAATTCAATACGAGCTAATTCAAAATAAGTAAACGCAACACCATTATTCATATGCCCAAACATATCCGTTTCACAAAAACGAACCTTTACAGGAATATAAAATGAAAATGCACTCTCCCACTCTTCAAAATGTTCAATATAATGAATCTGCTTCACAAACACCCATCCCCCTTCTCATATACTCCACTTTCATATTATTTGATTTTTCCGAATTTTAAAACCAAAACGCACTCTCGTCTTCTCCCTTTGTTTTCCCCCAGCCGCTTCTATACATGGCTAGAACCTCTCGCCAACCTAAAAAAAGAAAAATGCTTTTATGTTTTGTATTCATATCCCTATAAAAATTGCCTCTTCAAACCGAAGAGGCAACTTTAAATTAATAGTTATTGTCACTACCAAAGAAATCTTTAAAAGATTGAATCGTTGTATCACGGTTTAATGCAGCAATCGATGTCGTTAATGGAATTCCTTTTGGACAAGATTGTACACAGTTTTGTGAGTTACCGCAGTTTGCAAGTCCTCCATCACCCATGATTGCACGTAAACGATCCGCTTTATGCATTTCACCCGTTGGATGTGCATTAAATAAACGCGCTTGTGAAAGCGGTGCTGGACCGATAAAATCAGATTTGCTGTTTACGTTTGGACATGACTCTAAACATACACCGCAAGTCATACATTTTGATAATTCATATGCCCATTGACGCTTCTTCTCTGGCATTCTTGGCCCTGGACCTAAGTCATACGTACCATCGATTGGAATCCATGCTTTTACACGCTTTAACGCGTTAAACATACGGCTACGGTCTACTTGTAGATCACGAATAACCGGGAATGTTTTCATCGGTTTTAAGCGAATTGGTTGCTCTAGTTTGTCAATAAGCGCTGTACATGATTGACGTGGTTTTCCGTTGATTACCATCGAACATGCACCGCACACTTCTTCTAAACAGTTCATGTCCCAAGCGATAGGCGTTGTATTGTTCCCTTTTGTATCAACAGGATTACGGCGAATTTCCATTAATGCCGAAATAATATTCATATTTGGGCGATATGGAATTTCAAACTCTTGATCATACTCCTGTGAGTTTGGACCGTCTTGTCTTGTAATAATCAGGCGGATTGTTTTCTCAGACATGTTGCTTATCCCCCTTCTCTTC
>Ga0209025_1001216_pt1 | contig 35947 bp, 26 predicted proteins | sample AraplaMF_Col_mLB_FD_184256 | JGI IMG/M metagenome (GOLD analysis project Ga0209025, IMG submission 184256) | Arabidopsis root microbial communities from the University of North Carolina, USA - plate scrape MF_Col_mLB (SPAdes) (version 2) | ecosystem: Host-associated > Plants > Roots > Endosphere... | reverse complement strand
GCTCTTGGAGAGCAGCGCCCAGAGCGGCAAGGCGATGATCAGGATGAGGGCCGCGCACAGTGCCAGGATCAGCACACCGGCGACATGGCGCTCGCTGAGCCGCGGCGTCGCGATCTTCACGGCGGTGTCGGTCATGGTCAGCGGCGTCGCGGCGTGGCTCATCGTCCCCCCCCGGCAAAGACGTGCAAGGTCTCGGGCGGAAAGGCGACCGTGTGCACCTGCCCCGGCAGGATGCCGAGATCGCGCATCGCATTGGTCGAGAAATCGGCAGCGATCCTCGTCGAGCGCGAATTCGTCGGCTCCAGATGCGCCCGGCAATAGGAACCGAGGAAGGCGAGATCGCCGATGATCGCATCGAAGCGGTTCGGCGTATCTGCGGTGATGGAACGGGTGCGGACCTCCTCGGGGCGCATGGCGAGCCGCACCGGCGTGCCCGCGGTGAAGGACGCGGCATTGGCGACGAGCAAATCGAGCTCGCCGACGCGCACCCGGCCCGGCCCGGTGACGACGGCGTCGAGGAAGGTCATATGGCCGACAAAATCGGCGACGAAGGGCGTGCCCGGACGGCGGTAGATCTCCTCGGGCGTGCCAACCTGCTCGACGGCGCCGTCGCTCATCACGACGATGCGGTCGGCCATGGCAAGCGCCTCCTCCTGGTCGTGCGTCACCATGATCGTGGTCACGCCGAGACGCTGCTGCAGGGAGCGCATCTCGTCACGCAGCCTGAGCCTGACCTTGGCGTCGAGGGCCGAGAGCGGCTCGTCGAGCAGCAGCAGCTCCGGCGCGGTCGCGAGCGCGCGGGCAAGAGCGACGCGCTGCTGCTGCCCGCCCGAGAGCTGGATCGGGTATTTCTTGCCCTGGTCGGGCAGGCCGACCAGCGCGAGCAGTTCGTCGACGCGCCGGGTGATCTCGGCCGATGGGCGACGACGGTTGACCAGGCCATAGCCGACATTGTCGGCGACCGTCAGGTTCGGGAACAGCGCATAGGACTGGAAGACGATGCCGAAATCGCGCTCGGCCGGGCTCGCGCGGGAGACGTCGCGCCCGCCCATCTGGATGCTGCCGCTGTCCTGCAGATCGAGGCCGGCGATGGCGCGCAGCAGAGTGGTCTTGCCGCAGCCGGACGGGCCGAGGAAGCAGACGAACTCGCCGCGATGGATGTCGAGATCGATGCTGCGCAGGGCCTGGAAGGCGCCGAAGCTCTTGGCGAGCTTGCGGATCGAGAGAAACGGAGCCGTGTTCGTGCTCATCTTGCCGACCTTCATCTGAACGCGCAGCGATAGCTTTGGGGGCAACCTTCCGTCGCGCCCTGCGTGAAACGCGCCGGCCGTCCCGCCGCGGCGGACCGTGCCGGCGCGGTGTCGTCAGTTCTTCGGCGCCGCCTTCGACTCGTAGCGCTTCGACCATTCGGCGAGGACGCGGTCGCGGTTGTCGGCCATCCAGGCCAGGTCGTTCTTGATCATGCCCGCTTCGGCGTTGGCGGGGTAGTTGGCGGGCTTGTTCTCGATGCCCCGCGCCGCCACGATCGCATAGGTCTTCGAGTAGAGCTCGTTGGCCTCCTTGGTCGTCGACCAGTCGGCGACCTTCTTGGCGACCGCCAGGTTCTTGCTGCCCTTGACGATCGCGCTGGCCTCCATCTCCCAGCCGACGCCTTCCTTCGGGATCACCACCTCGATCGGCGCGCCCTTGCTCTTCTCGGAGGCGCCGCGCATGTCGAGCGCCAGGCCGACAGTGCGCTCGCCGCGTGCCGCCTGGACGCAAGGCGCCGAGCCGGAGTGCAGATAGGCGGCGATGTTCTCGTGCAGGCCGTCCATGAACTTCCAGCCCTCGGCCTCGCCCATGCTCTGCAGCCAGCCGGCGACCATCAGATAGCCGGTGCCGGACGAGGCCGGGTGCGGCATCACGATCTTGCCCTTGAGCGCCGGGTTGAGCAGGTCCTTCCAGGAGGTCGGCACCGCGATGCCCTTGGCCTCGGCGGTGTTGAAGCAGACCACACCGAGATAGGCGTCCATGCCGGTCCAGGTGTAGGGCTCGTTGGGGTCGCGGAAGACCGGCTTCAGCGCATCGGCGCCGGCGGGCTTGTAGGCTTCGAGCAGGCCGGCCTTCTCGAACATCAGCAGGCTCGAGGCCGCCAGGCCCATCACCATGTCGGCGCGCGGATTGTCCTTCTCGGCCAGGAAGCGGGCGGTGATGACGCCGGTGGAATCGCGGACCCAGACCACCTCGGCCTCCGGCACCGCCTTTTCGATCGAGGCCTTGAACGGGCCGAGCTGGTCGTTCTCCAGGGCGGTGTAGATGGTCACCTTCGTCTTCTGCGCCTGGGCGACGCCGGGAAGCGCGAGTGCAAAGGCGCCGACGAGGCAGGTAGCAAGCCAGTTCTTCATGATCTCATCCCCTCTTTATTGATCGGTTTGAACGCTCTTTCGACGCTTCTTCCCCCTGACATGCAAAAACGCAGGCGGATTACTCCGCCTGCGTTGGTCTTCTCGGTCACGCGCTCCAGGGCATCGACCAGGTCTTGACGTTGGTGAAGCTCTTCATGGCCTCGACGACGCCCTCCTTGTAGCCGAGGCCGGAGTCCTTGATGCCGCCGAAGGGCGACATCTCGATCCGGTAGCCCGGAACCTCCCAGAGATTGACCGTGCCGACCTCCAGCTCGGCGACGAAGCGCTGGATGTAGTCGTAGCGGTTGGTGCAGATGCCGGAAGACAGGCCATAGGCAGTCGAGTTCGAGATCGCGATGACCTTGGCGATGTCGTCGGGCACCCGGATGATCGGGATGACCGGGCCGAAGGTCTCCTCGTGCACGAGCTCGCAGGTATAAGGGATCCTGTCGACCACGGTCGGATGGAACAGCGCCCCTTCCGCCCGCTTGCCGTAGAGCACCTCGGCGCCCTTGGTCACGGCGTCGTCGACACGGGCCTGGAAGAGCGCAGCCGAACGGGCGTTGATGACGGTGCCGACATCGGTCGCCGGGTCCATCGGGTCGCCGCATTTGAGCTTCTTCGCCTTCTCGACGACGAGCTTGGAGAACGCATCGGCGACGCTCTCGACCACCAGGATGCGCTTCACCGCGGTGCAGCGCTGGCCGGAGTTCTTGGTCGCGCCGGTGACGGCGAGCTCGGCCGCCTTGTCGAGATCGGCGTCCTCCATGACGATCAGCGGGTCGTTGCCGCCGAGTTCCAGGACGATGCGCTTGTAGCCGGCGGTATTGGCGATGTGCTTGCCGACCCGGACCGAGCCGGTGAAGGTCACCAAATCCGCATCGGGATCGGTGATCATCGCATCGCCCATGGTCGAGGGGTTGCCGGTGACGACCGAGAGCATCTCCGGCGGCAGGCCGGCCTCGTAGAGCACGTCGGCCAGCGCCAGCGCCGTCAGCGGCGTCAGCTCGGTCGGCTTCAGCACGAGGCGGTTGTTGGTCGCGATCGCCGGAGCCAGCTTGTGGCTGACCATGTTGAGCGGGTGGTTGAACGGCGTGATCGCCGAGATCACCCCGAGCAGCGGCTGGCGCGTGGTGAAGATCTTGCGGGCCTTGCCGTTCGGCGAGATGTCGCAGGAGAACATCTCGCCATCGTCCTTGATGGTGAGCTGCGCCGCGAAGGACCAGACGTCATAGGCGCGGCTGGCCTCGTAGAGCGAATCCTTCCAGCACAGCCCGGCCTCGGCCGTGATCAGCCGGGCGAACTCCTCCTTGCGGTCGCGCAGCAATTCGGCGGTGGTTTGCAGGATGCGCTGGCGCTCGAAGCGGGTCAGCGTCGGCTTGAACGCCTTGGCCTTGGCGAAAGCCTCGCGAACGTGCTCGGGCCGGGCGGCGGGAATGAGCCCGACGACGCTGTCGTCATAGGGGTTGCGGACCTCGACCATGTCCTCGGTCGAGACCAGCTTGCCGGCGATGCGCATCGCCTCGCGCCGCACCGGCGGCTTCACGCTCGCGTTCATGGTCAGCTCACCAGGTTCAGGGCGACGTCGAAGACGTCGAAATTGCGCAAGGTCCGGCCTTGCGGGACGGTGATCGGCCGGTTGGCGATCATCGGCACGCGCTGTTCGGTAATGCCGCCATGCGAGCGCAGGGGCTCGGTCAGGCCGGAGAGATCGTGCCTGTCGGGCGAAGTGCCGATCACCTTCTGCCGGGTCGAGATCGCGACGACGTCGCCGATCCGGTCGGCCGGCAGCTCGAAGCGCTCGCAGGCCTCGGCCGAAGTCACCGCCAGCGCGATGCCCTCGATCCCGGAGATGCGGGCGGCGACCTCCTCCTGGCTGACGCCATCGGGCAGGTAGACCGTGGCGAAGGAGCCGAGCGCGCCATGGTGGACGACGTAAGGGTCGGTGATCGGCAGGATCACCCGCATGGTGCCCTTGCCGTACCAGTCGTCCATCAGGCTCTGCAGATAGATGACATCCGGCTCGCCATTGGCGAGATGCTTGTCGTTCATGCCGTGGTCGGCGGTGATCACCAGCGTGCAGCCGAGCGCATCGAGCTTGCCGACATAACCGTCGAACATCGCATAGAAGCTCTCGGCCATCTCCGAGCCGGGCGCCGCCTTGTGCTGCACATAGTCGGTGGTCGAGAGGTACATCAGGTCCGGCTTGAAGCTTTCGAGCAGCTTGACGCCGGCGGCGAAGACGAACTCGGATAGATCGGCCGAATAGACCGACGGCACCGGCATGCCGACGAAGTCGAGCACCCTCTCGATGCCGTTCTCCGCCTTGTTGGCCTTGTCGGCCTTCTCCGAGGAGAAGGCGATCGCCGTGCCGGAGGCAAAGTCGAGGCCCTTGCCGAGCAAGGTGCGCAGCTTGTCCTTGGCGGTGACCATCGCGACCTTGAGGCCGGCCTGCTGGAACTCGGCGAGGATGGTCGGGGCGCGCAGGAAGCGCGCATCGTTCATCATCACCTCTTCCCTGGCCTCGCGGTCGTAGAAGAAGTTGCCGGCAATGCCGTGCCAGGCCGGCGGGCGACCGGTGATGATCGAGAGATTGTTCGGGTTGGTGAAGCTCGGGATCACCGAATAGGCGTGGGTGCTCGCCCCCGTCTTCATGATCCGGTCGAGGTTCGGCGTCAGCCCCTTGGCTCTGGCCGCCTCGATATAGGCCGGCTCGGAGCCGTCCATGCAGATCACCACCGTCGGACGAGCCGGGCGGGCATAGCTGCGGCCATTCGCGGTAACGTCGGCGCCAACTTTCGAATGCATGTTCATCACCCGCTCCCTCAAGCCGCCGACTTCAGGCCGACGCCCATCTCGGCGAGGACCTCGGACACGGTGACGACGAAGGCGCGCATATCCTGCGCTCCCAGCGCCCCGATGCAACCGATCCGGAAGCTGTCGGCGACAGTGAGCTTGCCGGGATAGATGACGTAGCCGGCGTCCTTCAGCGCGTCGTAGAAGCGCTGGAAGACGAAGTTCTTGTCCTGCGGCATGTGGAAGGTGACGATGATCGGCGCCTGCCGGGCCGCCGGCAGCAGCGTGCGGAAACCCAGCTCCTGCATGCCCTCGATCAGGATGCGGGCATTGTCGGCATAACGCTCGCCACGCCCGGCGACGCCGCCCTCGGCCCAGAACTCCTGCAGCGCCGCATGGAAGGCGACGATGACGTGGATCGGCGGGGTGAAGCGGTACTGGCCGGTGCGCTCGAAGCCGGCGTTCTGGTCGTAGAGGTCGAGCACCAGGGTGGTGGCGTTACCCTGGGTCTGCGCCAGCGCGTTCTTGCGAGCGATGACGAAGCCGAGGCCCGGAACGCCCTGGATGCACTTGTTCGAGGACGCCGCGACCGCGTCGAAATAGACCTCGCGGCTGTCGAGCGGCAGGGCGCCGAAGGCGCTCATCGAGTCGATCAGCAGCCGGCGGCCATGGCGCTTGACCAGCGCCGCTATCGCCTCGACCGGGTTGCGGATGCCGCTGGTGGTTTCGCAATGGACGGTGAAGACGTGAGTGATGCCGGCATCCGCCACCAGCATGCGATCGACCTCCGCGAGGTCCGGCGGCGTATCCTCGGCGGTCTCGTGGACGACGACAGCGCGGCCCGCGATCTCCAGGATGCGCTTGGCGCGCTGGCCATAGGCGCCGTTGATCAGGACCAGGATCTTGCCGTCGCGCGGCACGAAGGTGGTCAGCATCGCCTCGACCGCGAAGGTGCCGGAGCCCTGCATCGGCACGGTGACGAAGTCCTCGCCGCCATGGATGACCTTCGGCAGCTCCTCGAGCACCGCCTTATTGATCCCGACGAAGGTGGCGTCGCGCGAGCCCCAGTCGTGCACCATCGCTTCCTTGATGGCCTTGCTCGTCGTCAGCGGACCGGGCGTCAGCAGAAGCGGGTCACCGGTTTCGGAGGAGGCAGGGCGGCGGGCCTGGGCCATGATGGTCTCGCGATGTCGTTGCGGCGGGTGATCTCGACGCTAGGATCGCGATTGACATAGGTCCAATACATCGTTTCCATATCATCTATAGATAGGATCTATAGTATGGCCATCAGCTATTCCGGGCTCTCCGCCTTCCATGCCGTGGCCGAGGCGCAGAGCTTCACCGGCGCCGCCAGGACGCGCAATGTCAGCCAGCCGACCCTTTCCGCCCAGGTTCGCGGACTGGAGGACGCCTATGGCGTCAGGCTGTTCGATCGCGCCGGCCGGCAGGTGAAGCTGACCCCGCTGGGGCAGAGCCTGTTCGTCATCACGGCCCGGCTGTTCGCGGCGGAGGACGAGGCCCAGTCCCTGCTCGCCGGCAGCCGTACGCTGCAGCGGGGCCATCTGCGGATCGCGGCCGACAGCGCCACCCATGTCATGGCCACCCTCGCCCGCATGCGCGAGCGCTATCCCGGCCTGACCTTCTCGCTGACGATCGGCAATTCCTCGGAGGTCGTCGACCAGATCATGGATTTCGCCGCCGATGTCGCGATCACGGCGCGTGCCAACTCCGACCCGCGCATCTACAGCATCAAGCTGCGCTCCGACGATCTGATCGCCTTCGTCTCGGACCAGCACGAGCTGGCACGGCACGAGCAACTGCCGATCGAGGCCTTCGCCGGCCAGGACATCGTCCTGCGCGAACGCGGCTCGATCACCCGGGAGGTTTTCGAGAACCGCCTGTCGGTCGCCGGGATCAAGCCGGCGAACCTGCTGGAGGTGCAGTCGCGCGAGGCCGTGCGGGAAGCCGTCGCCTTCGGCTTCGGCATCGGCGTGGTCTTTGCCGCCGAATTCAGGCCGGAAGCCGGCCTGAAGCGCATCGTCATCACCGGCGCCGAGTTCGACGTCGGCGAATACGTCGTCTGCCGGGCGGAACGCCAGCGCCTGCCGCTCGTGCGCAGCTTCTTCGAAATGGTCCAGGATCTCGCCCGGTGACGCTGGACCCGCCTTGGTCCTTGTCCGGTTGAATCACGGACTTGTCTGGAAGCTGACCGCCGCCGACTAGGCCTGTGCGCTTCGCTGGGCGATCGCTTCGGTGAAGATCGGCTCCCAGGCCATGATATGGCTCGTCATCAGCGCTTCGGCCTCGTCCTCAAGGCCCTGCCTGATGATCTCGATGATGCGGTAGTGCTCCGGCACGGACGCCTTCTGCCGCTCCAGGCCGTGTGACGAGCGGATTCCGTAGAGCCGCATCCTGTCGCGCAGGCGCAGGACGATATCGGCCAGCACGTCGTTGCCAGCCAAGGCGAGCAACTCGGCATGGAACGCCCTGTCGGCGGCAAGGTAGCGCGGCACGTCGCCGGTTTCGACCGATTGAGCGATGGCGTCGGCCTGGGCCTGCAGCTCCGAGAGATCGCGGGCCCCCATCCTGACCAGCTTGCGGAAGGCGGAGGCCTCCAGCTGCGTGCGCACTTCGAAGATGCCGCGGAGTTCATCGAGCGAGGGGTCGACCACCCTGAAGCCGCGATTGCGCATCGGCTGGAGCAGCCCGTCCGAGGTGAGCTGGAGCAGGGCCTCGCGGATCGGCGTGGTCGAGATGCCGAGCGTGCGCGCCAAGGATGGCACCGAGCAGACCGTGCCGGGCGGCATCTCGCCCGAGACGATCTCGATCCGCAATTGATGGACGACCTTTTCGCGCAGATTGGCGTCCGCCGAAACCAGCTGCATCCGTTCTCCACCCTGCGCCTGCATGTCCGCCCTCTCCGACGACCTTCCGGCATATAGCGGCTCGCATCTCAGGCTTGAAGTAGCGCGTCACGCGTTATACGTTACTGCATGCCTGACGCGCGCCAAGCCGAGATCAAAGAGGGCTATTGCACCCTGTGCCGCTCCCGCTGCGGCTCGCTGAATCACGTGCGGGACGGGCGTCTGGTGGCGGTTTCGCCCAATCCGGCCCATCCGACCGGGGCAGCCCTCTGCGCCAAGGGGCGCGCGGCGCCAGAGCTGGTCGACAGCCCGTTGCGGCTCACAAAGCCGCTGAAGCGGACCACGCCGCGCGGCGCTGATTCGCCGGACTGGGTCGAGATCGACTGGTCGGAGGCGCTCGACAGGATCGCCGAGCGGCTGGGCACGATCCGCCGCGAGACCGGCGCCGAGACGGTCGCCTTCGCGGTGACGACGCCGAGCGGCACGCCGATGGTCGACAGCTTCGAATGGGTCGAGCGCTTCATCCGCTGTTTCGGCAGCCCCAATCTGATCTACGCGGTCGAGATCTGCGGCTGGCACAAGGACTTCGCCCAGGCCCTGACCTATGGCCGCGGCATCGGCGCCGCCGACTACGACAATGCCGACGCCATCGTGCTCTGGGGCCATAATCCGACGCGGACATGGCTGGCGCAGGCGACCCGGATCGCGCAGGCCCGCAAGCGCGGCGCAACCGTCGCAGTGGTCGACCCCAAGCGCGGCGGCGCCGGCGAGAGCGCCGATCTCTGGCTCGGCATCCGCCCCGGCGCCGACGGGGCGCTCGCCATGGGCGCGATCCGCCATCTCCTCGTCAACCGTAGCTATGACGGCGCCTTCGCCCGGCAATGGACGAATGCGCCGATGCTGGTCGACCTTTCGACCGGGCGACTGCTGCGGGCGTGCGACCTCTGGCCTGACGGCGCGACTGACGCCTTCGTGCTCCTGCGCCCAGATGGTTCTGCGCTGGCCTATGATACGCGTGAGGCGCTGGCGCAGCCGCAGGACATCGTCCTCGACGGCGAAGCGACGCTGCAGGGCGCGGACGGCCGGACGATCGCTTGCGCCACCGTGATGCGGTTATTGGCGTGCGAGGCCGCCGCCTTCACGCCGGAGCATGTCGCCGGGATCACCGGCCTCACGACCGCCGCGGCTCGCCTATCATTCCTGGACCGGCGTCGGCCAACACTCCAACGCCACCATGATCGAGCGCGCCATCGGCACGCTCTATGCGCTGACCGGCGCGAGCGACCGCACCGGCGGCAACATCTGGACGAGCCCGCCGCCCTTCCGTGCGGTGAACGACTATGCGCTGCTGCCGGAAGCACAGCGCCACAAGGCGCTCGGCCTCGCTGAATTGCCATTGGGGCCGCCGGCCAAGGGCTGGGTTACCGCCCGCGATTTCTGCAGGGCCGTGCTCGAGGGCGAACCCTACCGCGTCCGCGCGCTGATGAGCTTCGGCACCAATTTCGTGGTGTCGCAGGGCGATTCCGGGCGCAACCGCGCGGCGCTGCAGGCGCTCGACTTCCACGTCCATGTCGACATGTTCATGAACCCGACCGCCGAGCAGGCCGACATCGTCCTGCCGGCGAGCATGCCCTGGGAGCGCGAGGCGCTGCGGCTCGGCTTCGAGATCACGCAGGCGGCGGTCGAGCACATCCAGTTGCGCCAGGCCATGGTGCCGCCGCGTGGCGAGGTCAGGGCCGATTACGACATCGCTTTCGATCTCGCCTGCCGGCTCGGCCATGGCGAAGCCTTCTTCGGCGGCTCGATCGAGGCCGGCTGGAACCACCAGCTCGAACCGCTCGGGCTCAGCGTCGCGCAATTGCGGGCCGCGCCGGGCGGCATCCGCGTGCCGCAACCCAATCCCGAGCGCAAATACGCTGCGCCTCGTGGGGACGGCGGCGTCGCCGGCTTCCCGACGGCGAGCCACCGGGTCGAGATCTATTCCGAGCAATTGCTCGCTCTGGGCCACCCTGCCCTGCCCTGCCATGTCGAGCCGGCGAGTGCGGCCGGGCGCCCGGCCGAATTGCCGCTGCTGCTCTCGACCGCCAAGTCCGGCTGGTTCGTCCACTCGTCGCATCGCCATGTCGCCTCGCTCAGGCGCAAGGCGCCCGACCCATCGGTCGAGCTCAGCCTTACGGACGCACAGGCGCGCGGCATCGACGCCGGCGACTGGGTGACCGTGCGCACGCGCGAGGGCGAAGCGCGCTTACGGGCAAAGCTGGAGCCGACGCTGCCGGCAGGCACCGTGATCGCCGAGTTCGGCTGGTGGGAGGCCTGCACGCCGCTCGGGCGCTCCGGCGGCGCGGTGACGGGAGCGGCGACCCGCAACATCAACGCGATCCTGTCGGATCGCGATCGCGACCCGATCAGCGGCTCGGTGCCGCTGCGGGCTGTGGCCTGCGAGATCATCCGGGACGAGACCGCCTCGCGCGGCTGGTGGACGGGCGAGCGCGCCTTCCGTGTGAACTCGCGCCGGTGCGAAGCCGAGGATGTCCTCGCCTTCGGTCTGGCGCCTGTCGATGGCGGATCGTTGCCCGGCTTCCTGCCCGGCCAGCATGTCCAGGTCACCGAGCCTCGCACGGGATTGTCGCGCAGCTATTCGCTGACCGGGCCGACCGAGAACCCCACCGAATACGAGATCGCCGTGCGCCGCATCGGCCCCGGCGGCGACGGCCTGCCGCCCGGGCGGATGTCGACGCGCCTGCATGAGCTCGCACTGGGCAGCCTCGTGACCTTGCAGCCGCCGGCGGGCGTGTTCACCCCTCCCCTGACCGGCAGGCGCCCGGTCATCCTGGTCGCGGCCGGCATCGGCATCACGCCGTTCGTCGGTTACCTCGCGGCGCTGGCACGGATCGCGCCGAACTTGCGTCCACCCGCGGTCGAGCTCGTCTATATCTGCCGGAGCGGCGCCGAGCAGCCCTTCGGCGCGTGGCTGCGGATGATGGCCGGCAGGATCCCGCAACTGCGGCTGGTCCGAGCCTTCACCCGGCCGCGGCTCCAGGACCGGGCTGGCCAGGACTATGATCATGCCGGCCGGCCCGACATCGCCGCGCTCGATCTGGCGCCGGCCGAACATCGCCCCCTCGCCTATCTCTGCGGCCCCGACAGCTTCGTTGCCGATACGAAGGCAGCCTTGGTCGCCACCGGCCTGCCGGGTTTCGATGTGTTCAGCGAGATCTTCGTCTCGCAGATCGAGATCCCCTCAAACCTGGCGCCGCGCCGCATCGTGCTGGAGCGCAGCGGGACATCCTTCGACTGGTCAGTACAGGCCGGCAGCCTGCTCGATGCAGCCGAGGCGGCAGGACTATCGCTGCCGAGCGGCTGCCGCAGCGGCCAGTGCGAGAGCTGCCGCCTGCGCGTCGTCTCCGGCACCGCCAGCCATCTCTCGCCCTATGACGGCGAGCCCGACGATTGCCTGACCTGCTGCGCCGTGCCGCTCAGCGACCTCGTTCTCGACGCCTGACTGCAAACCAACGGCGGCAAACCGCCATAAGAGGGGACAATGACAGATACGATCCTGAATGAACGCGCGGTCGCGCCGCGCGAAGGCGTCCTCGTGCGCCTGTCGCAGACCATGGTGAGCTTTTCCGAGCGCTGGTTCCCGGACGCCTATATCTTCGTCCTGCTGGCGGCGGTGGCGGTGGCGCTGGCGGCGATCGTCCATGGCGGCTCGCCCGTCGCGGTCAGCACCGCCTTCGGCGAAGGCTTCTGGAGCATCATCCCCTTCACCATGCAGATGGCGCTCGTCGCCATCGGCGGCTACATCGTGGCGCTGTCGCCGCCGGTCGCGGCCCTGATGCGGCGCGCCGCCGCGGTGCCGAACAGCGGCCGCGGCGCGGTCGTCTTCGTCGGCGTGGTCAGCATCCTGCTCTCGCTGGTGAACTGGGGCGTCAGCCTGATCTTCTCCGGCCTGCTGGTGCGCGAGATCGCGCGGCGCAGCGACATCCGTCTCGATTATCGCGCGGCGGGCGCAGCCGGCTATCTCGGCCTCGGCTTCGGCTTCACCCTCGGCATCAGCTCCTCGGCGGCACAGTTGCAGGCCAATCCGGCGAGCATCCCGCCCTCGCTGATGCCGATCACCGGCGTGATCAGCTTCTACGAGACGATCCTGACCTGGCAGAACCTGCTGGTGATCGCGATCGGCACGGCGCTCTCGGCCGCGATCTGCTACTATACCACCCCCTCGGATGCCGCCGCCAAGACGGCAGCCGATCTCGGCGTCGACCTCACCGAGGTGAAGGCCGAACAGAAGCCGACCCGGCCGGGCGACTATCTCGAATTCAGCCCGATCCTGACGATTCTGATCGTCGTGCTGGCGGCCGGCTGGTTCTACGAGACCTTCAAATCCGGCAATCCGCTGATCACCATGTCGGGCCTCAACACCTACAATTTCGTCTTCCTGCTGGTCGGCGCGCTGCTGCACTGGCAACCGCGCAGCTTCCTCGTCAGCTTCTCGCAGGCGATGCCGAGCGTCGCCGGCGTGCTGCTGCAATTCCCGTTCTATGGCGGCATCGCCTATATGCTGACCCGGGTGAAGGCCGGGGGCGTCACGCTCTCCGACACGATCGCGCACTGGTTCGTCAGTCTGGCCAGCGACGCCAGCGTGTTCTCCTTCATCGTCGGGATCTATTCGGCCGTGCTCGGCTTCTTCATCCCCTCGGCCGGCGGCAAATGGATCATCGAGGCGCCCTACATCATGAAGGCCGCCAACGAGATCGGTGCCCATCTCGGCTGGACGGTGATGGTCTACAACATCGCCGAGACGCTGCCGAACTTCATCAACCCGTTCTGGATGCTGCCGCTGCTCGGCGTGCTCAAGCTGAAGTCGAAGGACCTGATCGGCTACACCTCGATGCAGTTCTTCATCCACTTCCCGGTGGTGATGCTGCTCGCGGCCGCCTTGATGCACAGCTTCACCTATCGCGCGCCGGTCATCCCCTGAGCGGCAGGCTCGTCCAGGAAGCAAGGACACCATGAGCTGCGATGTGCCGCCTCGAAATGGGCTGGCACATCGCCGGAGAGCGGGGCCGGTCGGTCACAGCGGCATCGCCTGGGTGGCAGGAACAACGCTCTGCAACCTCCTAACCCAATATACATGTCTCGCCGCTAATAACTCCGGTCTCGCGCAGGCGGCTCGGCCTGGCGGTATCAGGCTGGGAGAAGCGGGTCATGCACGCCATCGTCGGGCGCGAGGCCGGAAAGCTCGTAGGTGCCGTGGAGCCCTCGCTCCTTCGCGATGAACTGCTCGGCGAGATCTTCGAGGCCTCCGCCAAGCGTACTCCCGGGCAGACAGCCATCATCTTCGGCACCGAGCGCGTCACTTACGCCGAGCTCGATGCCCACGCCGACAAGGTCGCACGCGCATTGCGGGCGCGCGGCGTCACGGCTGGCGATTTCGTTGGCCTGTGGATGTCCCGCTCGCTCGACCTGCATGTCGCGCTGCTCGGCATCCTCAAGGCCGGCGCGGCCTATATCCCCTTCGACGCCGACGCTCCACCCGAACGCATCGGCGAATGCCTCGCCGATTGCGCGGCGAAGATCATCGTCATCGACGACGCCACCCGCGCCAGGCTCGATCGGGAACTGCCTGCCGACGCCGTGAACTGCCGCGACCTGATCGCCGCGGGTGCTGGCGCCGCACCGGTCGATCCGCGCGCCGACGGCGTGACACCGGCGAGCCCGGCCTATGCGATCTACACCTCGGGCTCGACCGGCAAGCCCAAGGGCATCGTCATCGCCCACAGCAACATCTGCCACTATCTGCGCTCGTCGAACCTCGTCTACGGCATGGCGGCCGACGACGTCTCGTTCCAGGGCGCTTCGGTCGCCTTCGATCTCTCGCTGGAGGAGATCTTCGTCCCCTATCTCGTCGGCGCGACGCTCTGGGTCGCCTCGGCACAGGTGCTGGGCGAGGTCGAGCGGCTGCCCGCGCTGATGGCGGAAGCCGGCATCACCGTGCTCGACACCGTGCCGACCCTGCTCGCCATGATGCCGCAGGACATTCCGAGCCTGCGCATCATCATCCTCGGCGGCGAGGCCTGCCCGCCCGCCGTCCGCCAGCGCTGGTGCCGGCCCGGCCGCAAGGTCTTCAACTCCTACGGGCCGACCGAGGCGACCGTCGTCGCCACCGTCGACGAGGTCACGCCGGACGAGGCGGTGACCATCGGTGTGCCGATCCCGAACTACACCTGCTATGTCGTCGACGAGGAGATGCGGATCGTCGGCCCCGGCACCGAGGGCGAATTGCTGATCGGCGGCCCCGGCGTCGCCGCCGGCTATCTCGGCCGCCCCGAGCTCACCGCCGAGAAGTTCATCGCCAATCCCTTCGGCGGCGATGGCTCCGACCCGGTGCTCTACCGTTCGGGCGATGCCGTCAGCATCTCCGAGAGGGGCAAGATCCTCTTCCACGGCCGCATCGACGACCAGGTCAAGTTGCGCGGCTTCCGGCTCGAGCTCGGCGAGATCGAGGCGAGGCTCTGCGACCTGCCCGGCATTTCGCAGGCGACCGTGGTGCTGCGCCGCGACGACGGCATCGACCGGCTCGTCGCCTTCGTGGTGCCCGATGCCGGCGCCGCCTTCGACCGCGGTGCCGTGCGCGCGGCGCTGAAGGAGACCCTGCCGCCCTATATGGTGCCTTCGCATTTCGAGGAGATGGCGAGCCTGCCGCGGCTGACCTCGGGCAAGGCCGACCGCAAGACGCTGAAGGCGGCGCCGCTGACCCTGGCGGCCTCAACGGAGGAACAGGAGGAGCCGCAGAGCGCGACGGAAGCTGCTCTGCTCGAAGCCGCCAAGCCGCTCTTCCCCGGCCAGGTGATCGGCTTCGAAGCGGACTTCTTCGCCGATCTCGGCGGCCACTCCCTGCTGGCCGCGACCTTCCTCGCCGGTGTGCGCGCCAATCCCGCTTTGCCGAGCATCACGCTGGAGGACGTCTACAGCCTGCGCACGCTGCGCGCGATCGCCGCCCGACTCGACGAGCGCGGGCAGGCGAATGCGGGTCGGCCGGCGCGCGATCTCTCCTTCGAGCCGCCGCCGCTGTCGCGCCGCCTGCTCTGCGGCCTCGCCCAGCTCGCCTGCATGCCGATGCTATTGCTGGCGCTGACCGGCCCCTGGCTGACGATCTACGTGATCTACGAGCTGATCACCTCGGACGGGGTGATCGAGCTGCGCGAAGTCCTGATGATGATGGGTATCTACGCCCTCGTTGTGCTCTCGGTGATGCTCGCGGGCATTGTCGGCAAGCGCCTGGTGCTCTGGCGCACGACGCCCGGCCGTTATCCGCTCTGGGGCGTCTATTTCTTCCGCTGGTGGCTCGCCCGCCAGTTCACCGGCATGGTTCATGTCAGCCTGATGCAGGGCACGCCGCTGGCGAGCTTCGCCATGCGCCTGCTCGGCGCCAAGGTCGGCAAAGGCGTCTTCGTCAGCGGCTTCGAGGCCGGCGCGATCGACCTGATCGAGATCGGCGACGACGTCACGCTCGGCGGCAAGCTCAGCCTCGCCAATGCCGAGGTGGTCGGCAACGAGCTGGTGATCGGCACGATCACGATCGGCAAGGACGCCTATATCGGCACCTCCTGCGCCATCGGCCACGACACGGTGATCGGCGAAGGCGCCGAGCTCGCCGACCTGACCGGGCTTGCCGCGGGCAGCCGTGTCGGCGCCTTCGAGCATTGGGACGGCTCGCCCGGCCGCCGCATCGGCGCGGTCGATCCTGCCGCCTGGCCGCAGCCCGCTCCGAAGCTTTCAATGCCGGTCAGGGCGCTGCAGAGCATCTTCTTCGGCGTCATGCTGCTACTGATGCCGGCGCTGGCGCTGCTGCCGATCTTCCCGGCCTTCGTCATTCTCGACCGTTTCGACGCGCCACTGCAGCAACTGGTCGGCGTCGACTATCACTGGGTCCTGCCGGTCATCGCCTGGCCGACCGCGATGGTGCTGATGCTCGGCACCGTGCTGTTCGTCACCGCGATCCGCTGGCTGGTGCAGCCGCGCTCGATCGAGGGCACGCATGCCATCGCCTCGGGCTACGGCCTGCGCAAATGGACCGTCGGCCTCGCCTCGGAGGTGATGCTCCAGAGCCTGTCCTCGCTGTTCTCCACCATCTATATGCGGCTCTGGTACCGGATGATGGGCGCGAAGATCGGCAAGGACACCGAGATCGCCACCAATTTCGCCGGCCGCTACGACATGATCGAGATCGGCGATCGCTGCTTCGTCGCCGACGAGGTCGTGCTCGGCGACGAGGATGTCCGCCGCGGCTGGATGACCGCCAAACCGGTGCGCACCGGCGACCAGGTCTTCATCGGCAATGACGCGGTGGTGCCGCCCGGCGCCTTCCTGCCGAGCGGCTCGCTGCTCGGCATCAAGTCGAAGCCGCCGACCGATGTCGCGATGCAGCCCGGCGAGACCCGCTTCGGCAGCCCGCCGATCCTTTTGCCCTCGCGCCAGCGCTTCGACGATACGGACGTAGCCAAGACCTTCCGGCCGCCGCTCTGGCGCCGCATCCTGCGCGCCGTCTTCGAACTGTTCAGCGCCTCGATGCCGACGATGATGTTCATCACCTTCGGCACCATCACGGCCGAGCTCTTCCTCTTCCCCGCCCTCGAGCGCGCGCAGAGCTGGGCCGAGTTCGCCCCGGTCTTCATCGCCTGTGCGATAGGTACCTCGATCGCCCTGGCGACGGCCGTGTTGCTGGTGAAATGGCTGCTGATGGGCGTCTACCGGCCCGGCAATCGCGGCCTCTGGTCCTGGTGGGCGCTGCGCACTGAAGCAATGACGACGCTCTACTGGGGCACGGCCGGCGCGATCCTGCTCAATGCGCTGCGCGGCACGCCGATGCTGCCCTGGGCGATGCGCCTGTTCGGCGTGAAGATCGGCCAGGGCGTCTATCTCGACTCGACCGACATCACCGAGTTCGATTGCGTCAGCATCGGCGACTATGCCGCGATCAACGCGACCGCCAACCTCCAGACCCATCTCTTCGAAGACAGGGTGATGAAGGTCGGCCGCATCGAGATCGGCAAGGGCTGCGCGCTGGGCGGCTTGACCACGGTGCTCTACGACACCGATGTCGGCGATCATGCCCGGCTCGGCCTGCTGACCATCGTCATGAAGGGCGAGGCGATCCCGGCAGGGACCGAATGGGCCGGCGCCCCCGCCGCACCGGCCTGACAGGACCGTTTTTCACGATGCAATGCCGAAGAGCCGAGACCTACGAGTCCGGGATGGCCGGCCTGCGGAGGCGGTAGCGAGCGGCATCGTCGTCATCCAGTTGACGCGAGCGGGCCCGGGGCGCGTCCCGCCCACCAGCCTATCCGCTTTCCGTCGGCGGTTCAGCCGCGGTTTGAATGCGGCTTGACCGAAGCGCGATCAATGCGCAGTGTCGCTCTATTCCAGGGAGATCCCCGGCAAGGGGCTGAGAAACCGCTGGCTGACCGACGTTGTTCGGAAAAGCGCGCGGAAATCCTTCGAACCTGATCCGGCTCATACCGGCGGAGGGATGGAGAACATTGGCCTCAAGCCGGCAGCATTCGTCCGCTGCAGATGTCCTCAGCTCTCCCGGCAAGGAGAGTGCCTATGCGAGGACCGCCATCATCCACCCTGCGCCGCCACAGGGACGAGCTTTCGCGTCCCGCTGGGCCAATTCCCGCTGCCGACGTGGCGATCATCGGTGGCGGCGTCATCGGGTTGGCGGTTGGCTGGCAACTCCTCCGCTCGGGTTTCACCGTGGCGATCTTCGAACGGGGATCGGTCGGCAGCGGTGCGAGCCTGGCGGCGACGGGCATGCTGGCCGCAGCAGCGGAGTTCGAGCCCGGAGGCGAAGCTCTCCTGGAGCTCGCGCGGGAAAGCCAACGGCTCTGGCCGGACTTCGCCGCCGAGCTTGCCGCCGACAGCGATATCTCGGTCGACTACCGGACGGATGGCGTGCTGCTGGTCGCGCTGTCCAGGGACGAGGTCGATCGTCTGCGCTTCCGATACAAGCTGCAGCAGCAAGCGGGTTTGGCTACCGAGTGGCGGGACGCAATCGCCTGCCGGGAACTCGAGCCTGGGCTCAGACCCTCCGTCGCGGCGGGCATCCTTTGCGCCAACGATCACCAGGTCGATCCCGCAGGTGTGATGTCGGCGTTGAAGCAGGCCATTCTGCGCAGAGGCGGTCACCTCTTCGAGAACTGCTCCGCCGGGCTCTGGCGGGAGGGCGGGCAGGTCGCCGGCGTCGAGACGGATCTCGGTCAGACCCGGGCAACCGTCGTCGTCGCAGCGGCAGGCGCCTGGAGCGGGCAACTTGGCCTCCCCTTGCCTCTGCGGCCTCTCAAGGGCCAGTCCCTGGCTCTGAGAGGTTCCAGGACGCGCCCCCTGCTCGAGCGAATGGTCTGGACCGAGCAGGTGCATCTTGCTCCCAAGTCGGATGGAACGATCATCCTCGGTGCGACGGTGGAGGAAAGCGGCTTCGACGACGCCATCACGGCCGGCGGGGTCTACGCCCTGCTCGAAGGCGGCCGCCGCGCCCTCCCCGGCCTCGAAGACCTGCCGCTCGAAACCATCTGGTCCGGCTTTCGCCCCACCACGATCGATGATGCGCCCATCCTGGGCGAAACATCGATCGGCCGCCTGATCGTCGCGACCGGCCATCACCGCAACGGCTACCTGCTGGCTCCGGTGACTGCGGCGGCAATCGTCCAGCTCATCAAGCGGGGACGGGCGATCGGCCCAGCCGAAGCCTTCAGCCTCAATCGCTTCATCCAACCGGAGATTGCCCGATGAACGTCACGGTAAACGGGACGCCCCACGAGAGCGTTGCCGACAATCTGCTCACGCTCTGGCGGGAGTACACAGCGCCGCTCGAGCTCCCCGGGCCGCAAGGATTCGCCATTGCCCTCAACGGCAGCGTGGTGAGGCAACGGGACTGGGAGAGCCGGCAACTGCTCCCCGGCGATCGGGTCGAGATCATCCGCGCAATGTCCGGAGGCTGAGATGACAACGATCGATACGCCTCTTGTGATCGCCGGCACCACGCTGAGCTCTCGTCTGCTCATCGGGACGGCAGGTTATCCCACTCAGCGGATCATGGTCGATGCGGTCGCGGCCAGCGGCGCAGAGGTCGTGACCCTGTCCATCCGTCGCATCTCCCTCGCGAACCATGGTTCGGATACCGCTCAGCTCCTCAGGCAATACCGCTTCCTGCCTAACACTGCGGGCTGTGAAACGGCACGCGACGCCGTCCTGACGGCGGAGCTGGCCCGGGAAGCCCTCGGAACCAACTGGATCAAGCTCGAGGTGATCGGCGACCGGGAAACGCTCTACCCCGATGCGGCTGAGCTCCTGGTGGCGACGCGCCAACTCGTCGAGCTGGGCTTCGTCGTTCTCCCCTATTGCAACGACGATCCGATCGTGTGCGCACGCCTCGCGGATCTGGGGGCTGCGGCGGTGATGCCGATGGGTTCGCTGATCGGCTCCGGCATGGGGGTCGCCAACCCGGCCAACCTCGAACTCATCTGTGCGAGGTCGCCCGTCCCCGTCATCGTCGATGCCGGCATCGGCACCGCATCGGACGCGGTGATCGCCATGGAATGCGGGGCGAGCGGCGTTCTGCTGAACACCGCCATCGCCAAGGCAGCCGACCCCGTCGGCATGGCGGCCGCGATGCGTCATGCTGTCGAAGCAGGACTTCTGGCGCGGTCCTCCGGCCGGATTCCACGCCGAAACCGCGCCGAGCCGTCCAGCCCGCAACTCGGTCTCGTCGGGTCGTGAACGATCTTCCCGATCAGCTTCTCGCGGTTACGGATCGTCATCTGTCCATCAGGCCCATTCTCGAGCAGGTGGCTGATATCCTGTCGGGAGGCGCTCGCTGGATCTGGCTGCGGGATCGCGACCTTCCTCGGGAAGAGCGACGACATCTGGCCTTTCAGGTGCGCGAGTTGGCGGCCTGCCACGGCGCGTCCCTGACGATCGGCTCGGATGTCGAGCTCGCCCGCGAGACAGCCGCGACAGGTGTACATCTGGCAGGGCTCGAGACCGTGGCGAGAGCCCGGCTGACGCTGGGAGTCGAGCGGCTGCTCGGCATGTCCTGTCATTCGGTCGCCGACGTGGCTGCCGCGGCCCGGGCGGGCGCCGACTACGTGACGCTGAGCCCGATTTTCGCCTCGCTCAGCAAGCCAGGCTACGGCCCGGCCCTTGGGACAGAGGCCCTCGGGGCTGCCGCCGAACTACCGATCAGGGTCATTGCCCTGGGCGGGGTCACGCCAGGAACAGCCCGGGCGTGCATGTCAGCCGGTTGCGCCGGTGTGGCGGCAATGGGCCCGCTCATGGCAAGTGCCCGGCCGGGCGTCCTGATCAACGAATTCAGGGCCGCGATGGCACCCGATGGCCAACTGGGAACGCGCTGACCAGCAGAACGGGGGGCTCGCCGCCAGACTCGCTCGGGCCGGCTGCGAATGCCCGCCTCCGGGCAATCGTCCGTTGCCCAGACCGCTCGGCTCCGCCGAGATCTCGACGATAGCGCCCCGGACCAGAGGCTCGAGCCCGGTGCTGGGCAGCAAAGACAGGTCCATCATGGCGCAAGGCTTTCCAGCGCAGGCGCCCGGGCAAGATTCAATGCTGCCGTCAGGGCGGCGCGAAGGGTGATTTCGGAGCGCTTGGCGACGAGGCCACGATGAGGAAAATCCGCCCGATGATGGGCGCCGCGGCTTTCCCGGCGCTGCAGGGCGGCAACGGCTATCATAAGCCCGACCACGGCGGGGTCCGAAGCTGTGCTTTCACCATCCGCGAGCGGCAGCAGAGCCTGTGCGGCCGCAGTCAGCCCCTCTTCGTCGCGCACGACGCCGAGCGCCGGGGAGACCAATGCCCGCACGAGCGCAGGATCGGGCGAAGGGATATCGCCCGCCGACACATGCCGGATCGGGCAAGCAGGCGCTCCGGCCAGGTCTTCGGCCACCCAGCGTGCGCAGACCACCGCTTCCGTCAGGGAATTGCTGGCAAGCCTGTTGGCACCGTGCAGGCCGGTCGACGCGACCTCGCCGCAAGCCCATAGACCCGCGACCGAGCTGCGGCCGCAGCCGTCCACGGCGACGCCGCCCATATGATAGTGCTGGGCCGGGCGGATCGGGACGAGATCCCGGGCAGGATCGACGCCGATCCGGCCGCAGGCTGCAGCGATCACCGGGAAACGCCGGGCGAAGGTCGGGCCCGGCCTCTTGCGCGCATCGAGAAAGACGCGATGGCCGCTCGCGAGATGGTTCCAGACGGCGCGCGCAACGACATCGCGCGGTGCGAGCTCGGCACCTTGGACATCCGCGAGAAAGCGCTGGCCGGTTTCATCGACCAGGACAGCGCCTTCACCGCGAACAGCTTCGCTGACCAGCGCCATCGGGCGTTCGCCGCTGTCGAGCGCCGTCGGATGGAACTGGATGAACTCCAGATCGGCCAGCACCGCCCCAGCCCGCGCCGCGAGCGCAAGACCCTGCCCGCAATTGCCCAGGGGATTGGTGCTGTCGCGGAACAGCCCACCGATCCCGCCGCTGGCAAGGACCACCTGCCGCGAGCCGAAAAAGACAGCCCCTCGCCCCGACCCGGCCCAGACGCCCTGGATCGCACCATCCTCGACCGCCAGCCGGCGCGCTTCGAAGCCTTCCACCATCTCGATCGAGGGGGTGGAACGCGCCGCCGCGACCAGGGCTCGCATGACCTCGCGCCCGCTCCCGTCACCATCGGCATGGACGATGCGCCGCCGGCCGTGCGCGGCCTCGAGCCCCAGGCGCAAGCGACCATCCGGGGCGCGATCGAAGCGGACACCGAAAGCGGCGAGCGCTTCGATCGCGCCCGGCGCAGCCTCGAGGATGCGTCTCGACATGCCCACATCGCACAGGCCGTCGCCTGCCGCGAGCGTATCGGCCAGGTGCGAGGCCGGATCGTCGTCATCGCCCATGGCGGCGGCGAGGCCCCCTTGCGCCCAGGCGCTGGACGCTTCGGTTCCCAGCGGGGACCGCGACAGGAGGAGGACCGGCCGGGGCGCGAGATGAAGCGCGATCAGCAAGCCGGCGATACCGCCACCGATGATCACGGGCCGGCCATCGCGCCCCTGGATGTCGATGCTCATATGGCGATCATCCGCTCGACCGCACGCCGCGCGCGCTCGGCTATGCCGGGCTCGACGGTCACGACATGGCGGTTCTGTTCGAGGGCGGCGCGGATGTTGGCGAGCGTGATCCGCTTCATATGCGGACACAGGTTGCAGGGCCGGATGAACTCAACATCGGGATGCTGGACCGCGACGTTGTCGCTCATCGAGCACTCGGTCATCAGCACCACACGGGGCGGCTTCTGCCGCTCGACATAGTCGGACATGGCGGCGGTCGAACCGGAGAAGTCGGCTTCGGCGACCACCTCGGGCGGGCATTCGGGATGGGCGAGCACCGTCACGCCCGGATGGTTCTCGCGCAAGGCGCGGATGTCGGCCGGCGTGAAGCGCTCATGCACCTCGCAATGCCCCTTCCAGGCGATGATCTGCACATCGGTCTGCGCCGCGATGTTCTGCGCCAGGTATTCGTCAGGCAGCATGAGCACGCGCGGTACACCGAGGGACTCGACGACGGCCTTTGCGTTGCCGGAGGTGCAGCAGATGTCGGACTCTGCCTTCACCTCGGCCGAGGTGTTGACATAGGTGACGACGGGAACGCCCGGATAGCGCTGCCGCAGCAGGCGAATGTCCTTCGCCGTGATGGAGTCCGCCAGCGAGCAACCCGCTGCGAGATCGGGGATCAGGACCGTCTTCTGCGGATTGAGCAGCTTCGCGGTCTCGGCCATGAAGTGCACACCGGCCAGCACGATGACATCGGCTTCCGTCGACACCGCCTGGCGCGCGAGGGCGAGGCTGTCTCCGACGATGTCGGCGACGCCATGGAAGATTTCGGGCGTCTGATAGTTGTGGGCAAGGATGACCGCATTGCGCTGGCGCTTCAGCGCGAGAATGGCCTCGATGTCGTCGGCGAAGCCGAGCCATTCGGCCGGCGGGATCACTCCGCTCACGCGCTGGTAGAGCGAGGCCGTCTGCGTGGACAGGTCGGGCATGGGCAGCTCCTATTATGCTCGTTATGAGTATAATAGGGACTTATGCTTATCCTGAGCATAAGAGATGTCAAGCGCGTGAAAGTGGCAGCCTCGTCCCGACGATGGTGCGCTCGGCCAGAACCGACTGGCGGAATCGGAAGCGTTTCGCCGGGCGCCCGCCGGTATCGGACGTCGTCTCGCCGGTTTCCTCGACCAGATCCTGCTGCTCGATGAGCCGCCGGAAGTTCTGCTTGTGCACGAGTCGGCCGGCGAGCGCCTCGACGGCGCGCTGCAATTGCAGCAGCGTGAAGGTCCGCGGCATCAGCTCGAATACGACGGGGCGATACTTGATCTTGGTGCGAAGCCTGGCGATGCCCGTCGCGAGAATGCGGCGGTGGTCGGCAATCATCGGCCGGCCAGGAATGGATTGCGAACTGCCATCGGCTTGCCCGCGCACGGCTTCGGCGACCAGACCTGCTTCATAGAGCAGTTCATATCGCTGCAGAACGAGCTCCTCGTTCCAGTCATGCTCGTCCAGACCGAAATTGAGCGCCGCGCGCCGCCTGCGCTCCTCGCGCGTGTTCGAAACCTCGCCGCTGCCAGCCCAGGCCAGAAGCCGGGGCACGAGATCATCGGCGAGGATCGACGGCGGGCCCGCGCGATGGTCTTCCCACGGAAAATAGTCATACCAGCCGCGCCAGCCATGCGTGGATGCGTTCCTGCCGGCCTCTTCGAGGGTCAGGCCGAGATAGCTGATCGAGATCTGGACACGGTCGTGGCCGATCCGATCGCGGTCGGCGAAGGTGTAGAGCTGCTCGATATAGCCGAGCGAGAGGCCGGTTTGCCGCTCCACCCATGCCCTCAGACCTGACTGCAGGGAGCGGTGTCCCGGCTCGAACGGGCCGGATGGCAAGGCTCCGGCCTGCTCGATCGTCAGGACTCGCGGTTCGCCATGATTCACAGCGACGACGACGGCGATCAGGTCCGCACCGATCGTCTGGCTTTGATCGATCCCCTGCACCTGGGCCGTGTCGTTCCGCATGGGTTTCAGCAGCTCTCCAAAGGCCAGGGCATCTGGATCGGTCGGCCGAGCAATAGATGCGCGTCCCGGTCTATGCGGACACTCCTGGAGTTCGCAATAGGTCAAGGCCGGCCATCATGTGGTCCTCGCCTCAATGTCCGGTCCAGATAGCCCACCAAAGTCCACGTCTGGGCAAAGCGTGCGCCGCGCCACGAGACCTGCTCGAGCGCCTGCTAGAGGTCCATCGACATCGACAGCCGGAAGGTGCGCGGCGCGCCGACATAGAAGGTGCCGAAGGAGGCGACGCTGGACCAGTACTTGCTGTCGGCGACGTTCTGGACCGTGGCGCGGAATACCGTCTTGCGCCCGGCGATCTCGGTGGCGTAGCGCGCTCCGAGGTCGACCCGCGTCCAGTCCGGCAGCGACTGGGTGTTGGCCGCGTCGATGTACTGCTTGCCAGTGTAGACGAGCGCGCCAGTGAGAGTGAGCCCCTTGAGCCAGGGCACGTCCCATTCGGCACCGAGATTGAGCTGCACCGGCGCGACGCCGATCGGCCGGTTGCCGAGATTGGTGGCGACCGCGGTCTTGGTCAGCTTGCCATCGAGCAGCGAGGCGCCGCCCAGCAAGCGCAGCTGCGGCGTGACCTCGCCGTAGACGCTGAGCTCGAGGCCGCGCACGCGCTGCTCGCCCGTGACGGAGAACAGACCGCCGTTCAGCTCGCCGCTCGGCTTGCTGAGCTGGAAGCCGGCCAGCGAGGCGCCGAAGCTGCCATATTGCAGCTTGATGCCGGCCTCGTATTGCTTGGTGCGATAAGGCGCGAAGGTTTCGCCGGCATTGCTCGCCGTGGTCGGAGCGACGTCGCCGCGGCTCAGGCCTTCGACATAGTTGGCGTAGACCGAGACATAGTCGAGCGGCCGTAGCACGAGACCGGCCACCGGCGTGGTGGCGCTCTCGTCATAGGCCGAGGTCAGGATGCCGCTGCCCGGCGCATAATTATTCGTTGCGACCGACTGTCGGCGCACGCCGAGCGTCAGCATGACCCGGTCGTCGAAGGCCGACATCGTGTCGGCGAGCGCGAAGCTGGTCAGGTCACTGTCGGACAGGCGCGTGCGCGGGGCGCGGGTCGCTAACTGCGTGGCGCTCCAGGCCGGCGCGTAGATGTTCGAGAGGACGGCCGTGCCGTTGGTCAGGGCCCGTTCCAGCGTCTCGCGATAATAGGACGCCTGCAGCGTCAGCTGATGCTTGACGAAGCCGGTCTCGAAGCGGGCGCGGATGCCGGCTTCGTAGCTCTGGCGGCTGACGCCGAGGTCGAAATATTGCGGGGTGTGGCTGGTGTCGCCACGGGCGTTCAGGATGGTCGGCAGGCCGAAGAAGCGCTCGACCCGGGTCTGCGAGCCGCCGACATTGCCGAAGACGGTGATGGTGTCGGTGAGGTCGAATTCGTTCTTCCAGAGCGCCGAGCGGTCATCGATGCGCGACCATTCCCAGGGCTGGATGACGTTCTCGCGCCCATTCGGCGCGGAGGGCACAGGCAGGCCCCGCGTCATCAGGAACGGCCGCGACGGCGCGTCGAAATCGTCCCGCTGCGCTAGGCCGTAGAGCCAGCTGCGGAAGCGCTCGCCCTGATAATCGAGCGCGAGCGAGCCGATGCCCGTCGTCTCGGACTGCCGGTTCGCGGCGGTGTCACCGCCGCGCAGCGAGCCGTTGACGCGAACGCCGAACTCGCGGCCAGCACCGAAACGGCGCGCGACGTCGAAGGTGGCGCCGCCATGGGCTTTCGACGAGAACTCGGCGCCGACACGGGTGAGATCGCCCTCGGCACGCTTGGGTACGACGTTGACGACGCCGCCGACACCGCCATTGGGCGCGATCCCGGTCAGCGCCGCGGCCGGCCCCTTCAGCACCTCGATACGCTCGGCATAGTCGGTGAAGACGCGATAGTTCGGCGCAACGCCATAGACGCCGTCGAAGGCGACCTCGCCGCTATTGCCCTCGCCGATCGGGAAGCCACGGATGTTGAAGGAATCGACGATGCCGCCCACCGGATGCGAGCTGCGCACCGACGGATCGAGGATCAGCGCGTCGGCGACCGTGGAAGCCTGGAGGTTGCGGGCGAGCTCGCCGGTATAGCTCGTCGTGCTGAAGGGCGACTTCAGCGTTTCGGCATTGCCGAGCAGGCCGAGCCGGCTGCCCTGGGCGACCTGCCCGCCGACGAACGGAGCCGGGACGCTGGAGGCACGTGCTGGGCCCTCGACCACGATCTCTTCGAGCTGGACCTGACCGTCATTGCGCTCCTGAGCATTTGCTGCCGAAGCGGCGAAGGCGGCAAGGGCTGTTCCGGCCAGCAAGGACAGCGGGAGTCGTCCGCGCCGGGCAACACTGCATGGAACATAACGACGCTGCGACGTCGCGAGACCAATTTTCGACATGACGAGACCCTTGAATCGCTACCGGAGCTGATTCCGACTGGTGGGGACCCTGTTCGTCGCGAACGGAAAAGAAAAGCACGCAGACGTTGCAACGAATGATGATCAGTAGATAGCAGATATACGTGCCAATTTTGCAACGAATACTTTATAATTACTTCAATCAACGTATTTTCGCGAGCATGCTGACGACGCCGCACGAACGCTCGCGCGACGCCGTCTCGTGATCGAGCGATGCGGTAGCGCGGTGCGGCTTCGACCGTCGACCGCGTTTATTCGTGGGGGGCTTCTGAAAATTAGAGGCAGCGCGCCGTCAGGCCGCGTAGCGCCTGACCAGCTCGCGCGCGGCCGAGATCTCGTCGCAGATCCACTCGTCGACCAGCTTGACCTCGCGACGCCGGCGCATGCCGGGCGGGCGGACGAGGTAATAGGAGATGCCGGTCGGCACGGCCTTGGGCAGCGGCACCATGAGCCGGCCGTCCTGGATCGCCTCGTGGGCGAGGACGACATCGGTCATGGCGACGCCGAGCCCGGCCTCGGCGGCGCTCAGCGCCATGTCGAGCGCGTCGAAATCGAGCCCGTGGCGGGTCTCGATATGCATTCCCGATTTCTCGGACCAGGTCCGCCAGTCGCGCCGGTCGGGCAGCGGATGGAGCAGCGTCGCCTCGGGCAGGTCCGCGCCGGAGAAGCGGCCGCCGCCATAGGATGGGGCACAGACCGGCAGTATCCATTCCGGGTAGAGCTCGGTGACGCAGTCGAGCGGCCAGTTGCCCATGCCGTAGCGGATGCCGAGATCGGCGTCTGCGTCGTTGAGCGTCATGTCGTTCAGCCGGGTCTGGACGCTGACCTTCACCAGAGGGTGCCGCTCCTGGAACGCCTTCAGCCGCGGCAATAACCAGCGCAGCGCGAAGGTCGGCAGGCATTTGATCGTGACCGTCTCCTGCTCGGCGCGGAACGGCGTGATCGCGTCGGCGATATGGTCGAACGCCTCCTTGACGCTGAGCGCGAGGCGCTGGCCGGCATCGGTGATCTCGAGCCCGTTATGGTTGCGCTGGAACAGCGGCGTCCCGAGCTGGTCCTCGAGGATCTTGACCTGCCGGCTGACGGCGCTCTCGCTGACATTGAGCGCCGCCGCCGCCTTCTTGATGCTGAGCTGGGCCGCGACGATCTCGAAGCAGCGCAAGGCGTTGAGCGAGGGCAACCGCCGGGTCATGGCTGCGGGCTCGGACGCCGTGCTGTCGCGGCCGCCCGTCTCATCGGATGTCCATGCGCGGGTCGAGCGCATCCCTCAGCCCGTCTCCCGTGAAGTTGAAGCTCGTCACCGCCAGTGTAATGGCGATCCCGGGCAGGATCGCAAGCCATGGCGCGCTCGTCAGATAGATCTGGGCGTTGTTGAGCATGTTCCCCCAGCTCGCGGTCGGCGGCTGGATGCCATAGCCGAGGAAGCTGACATAGGATTCGAGCAGGATGGCGCGGGCGACGTTGAGCGTGGCCGCGACGACGATCGGAGCCATGGCGTTGGGCAGGAGCTCGCGTAGCATTACCCGCAGATGCGAGGCGCCGAAGGAACGCGCCGCCACGGCGTAGTCCTGCTCGCGCAGGGCCTTGATCTGCGCCTCGACGATGCGGGCGACGTTCATCCAGGAGGTCGCCGCGATCAGCAGGACCATCGAAGGCACGCCCGGCTTGACCAGCGCCGCCAGCGCCAGCAGCAGGAAGATCGTCGGAAAGCACAGGATCGCGTCGACGAAGCGCATCAGCAGCGAGCCGACGGCGCCGCCATGATAGCCGGCGACCATGCCGACGCCGGTGCCGATGGCGATCGCGATCGCCATGGCGGCAAAGCCGATGCCGAGCGAAATGCGCCCGCCCATCATCAGCCGGGCCAGCATGTCGCGGCCGAGCTCGTCGGTGCCGAGCAGATGCGCACCGGCCAAAGGCGGCGCGAAACGCTGCATCACGTCGATATGGGTCTCGTCGAACGGCAGCACGACCGGGCCGAGAAAGCAGATGAGCGCGAGGGCGAGAATGATCGCCGCGCCTGCCATGGCGAGCCTGTGCCGCCGGAAGCGGCTCCAGGCGCTCTTGCGGGCGAGGCTTTCGGGCTCGACCGGTACCTGGAATACGTCTGCACTCATGGTCAGCCCAGCCGGATGCGGGGATCGGCGACGGCGTAGAGCATGTCGGCGATCAGCGAGCCGATCAGCACCATCAACGCCGACAACATCAGGATGCCCATCACCACGGGGTAGTCGCGGTACTCGATCGAATCGAGGAAGAGCCGGCCCATGCCAGGCCAGGTGAAGACCGTCTCGGTGACGAGGGCCCCGCCAAGCAAAGTCGGGAATTGCAGGCCGGCGAGTGTGATCAGCGGCAACAGCGCGTTGCGCAGGGCATGGCGGCTGAGCACGGCCTGCTCCGGCACGCCCTTGGCGCGGGCGGTGCGGATATAGTCCTGGCCGACCACGTCGAGCACGGCCGAACGCGTGAAGCGGGCCCAGATCGCGGTCTCGACCAGAGCGAGCACCATGACCGGCGCGATCATGTGGTGCAGGACGTCGAGGAGCGAGCCGTCGCCGATCGTCTGGCGGTTGCCGGCCGGCAGCCAGCCGAGCTCGACCGAGAAGAGATAGATCGCGATCAGGCCGAACCAGAAGGTCGGGATCGACAGGGCGATCATGGCGCCGACCGTCGCGGCCATGTCGAAGATCGAATAGCGCCGGATCGCGCCGAGGATGCCGATGGCGCAGCCGAGCAGCATGGCAATCAGGGTCGAGGCCGCCATCAATTCGAAGGTCGCGCGCAGATGCGAGGCGATGACGCTCCAGACCGGGGCGTTGTCGCGATAGGAATGCCCCCAGTCGCCGGTCAACATGCGCCGGAGCCAGTCGAGATATTGCACCGGCAGCGGCCGGTCGAGGCCGAGCTCGCGGCTGATCCGGTCTAGGTCCTCCTGCGTCATCTGGGCCGACTGGGCGAATTGCGACATCGGCCCGCCGGGCGCCAGATGCAGGATGGCAAAGCCGATCGCCGAGACGATCGCGAGGAGAAGCAGCGACTGCCATAGCCGCCTTGCGAGAAACGGGCCCATCTCAGCCGGTCACGCCGCCCAGTACCAGCGCCGCATGTTCCAGCAGCTCGAGGAGCAGTTGATGTTGGGTTGAAAGCCCTGCAGGCCGTCCTTGATGCCCTCGGCCATCACCGTCTGGTAGATCGGCAGCAGGACGAGATCGTCGCGGATGATGCGCTGGATGCGGCCATAGATTGTCTTGCGTTCCTGCAGGTCGAACTGGCTGGCGCCGTCGGCAAGCAGCCGGTCCATCTCGGGATTGCCGTACTGATAGGTGTTGAGCCCCGTGCCGGCCTTGGCCGGGATCGCGGTCGAGGCAAACCGCGGCGTCACATCGGGATCGTTGCCGATCATGAAGTTCGAGCCGACCATCACGGACTCGAATTTCGACTTCTGCCAGAAATCGCCCCAGATCACCGCGCCCGGCATGTTGTTGATGCGTAGGGCCGCGCCGACCGCCCGCCAATCCTGCATCAGCAATTGCTGCGACTGCTCGCGGCCGGGGTTGCCGACCGTGGTCGAATTGGAGAATTCCAGGCGCATGCCGTTCTTCTGGCGGATGCCGTCGGCGCCGCGCGCCCAGCCGGCCGCGTCGAGGATGGCGTTGGCCTTGGCCGGATCATGGCGATGCGCCGGCAGGCCGTCGTCATAGGCCCAGGATTCGCGCGGCAGGAAGGATTCGGTCGGTACCGGCAGGCCGTAATAGAGCGCGTCGATGCGCGCTTCCTTGTTCATGGCGAGATAGAGCGCCTCGCGCACCGCCTTGTCGGCGAAGGGACCGAATTCGAGATTGAGCGCGATATGCTCGATGAACGGCGTCGGCGAGCGCGAGATGCGCCGGCCACGCAGCCCCTGCGCCTCCTTGACGAAATGCGCCGCGATGCCGCCGATGCCGAGATAGTCGACCTGCCCGGTGCGGAACTGCGTGTAGAGCACCGTCAGGTCGGGAATATACTTGAAGACGACGCGCTCCAGATGGGGGCCATCGCCATGATAGGCGGTGTTGGCACGCAGCAGCAGATGGTCGCCCGCCGCGCGCTCGCCCCAGCGGAACGGGCCGGTGCCGACAGGCGCCCCGTTGAACGGCGCCGTATTGGGATCGGACGCCTTCTCCAGGATGTGCCTGGGGACGATGAAAGTCAGCGCCAGGATCGAGAGATAGGGCGAGTAGGCGCTCTCCATGCGCCAATGGATCTCGTCGGGCGCGACGATCCTGATGTCGCGCACGAGGCTGTGGCCCACCCGGTTACGGACCCGGAAGCCGGGTGTGTTGATCAGGTCGAGCGTATACTTGACGTCCTCGGCGGTGAACGGCGTACCGTCATGCCATGTCGCGTCGCGCCGCAGCTTGACCTTCCAGCTCAACCCGTCGGCCGAGAGGCCGCCATTGGCGATGCTCGGCACCTCGGCGGCGAGGTCGGGGACCAGCTTGCCGTCTGGATCGACGAACCAGAGTGGGCTGAAGAGCTGCCACCAGACACCCTGATCGACCTCGCTGCCCGGCATCAGCGGATTGAAGACGGTCGGCTCCTGCGACAGGCCTGCGACCACCTGGCCCTTCGGCTGCTGCGGCGGACGTGGCTGCGCCTGCGCTCCCCCAGCAGCCAGTGCAGCGACACCGAGGCCGAGCGCCAACGCCTCGCGCCGGCTGTGGAATCTCATGGGATTGCCGGTTTCAGCCATCTCGAACTCCCCTCATTGCATCCGGGCTGTGTTCAGCCTCGGTCATGTCTCGTCGGGTCGGCTGTTCAGCCGGCCCCTTGCAGGCTGCTTCGCGCCGGCGACAGGTCACCTGCGGTCACGCCGAGCTCGGTCATGGCGGCTGGAAGTTCTCGCCCGGCGAGCAAGGCGGCCGTCGCCTCGCCCATCGCCGGCGAGGTCAGGATGCCGCAGCCGCCCTGCCCCACCAGCCAGAAGAAGCCCGGCTCCTCGCGCCGCATCCCCGCGACCGGTTCCGCATCGGCGACGAAGCTGCGCAGGCCGGCCCATTGGCTCAGCGGCCGGCCGATGCGGAAGCTGGTGTCCTGCTCGATATTGTCGATCGCCTGCGCGACATCGAGATCGTCGGCATAGGCGTCGCCCGGCGCCGTCGGCGTCGCGTCCGCGAGGCTGCCCATCAGGCAGCCGGGCTCGGGCTTCACATACCAGCGATAGTCGACATTGCTGACATGCGGCCAGGCGCGGGCGTCGACATCGGGCCGATGCGCGAAGGTGAAGGCGGTTCGGCGCTTGGGCACGATGCCGAGCGGAGCGGTACCGGCCAGGCGGGCGATCTCGTCCGCCCAGGCGCCAGCGGCATTGACCAGCAGCGGCGCCTGCGCTTCGCCGCCGGGCCAGGCCACCGTCCAGCCGGCCGCGTCGCGCCTGATGCTGTCGACACCGGCTTTCAGCACGACCGTCGCGCCATTCGCCCTGGCGCCGCGCAGATAGCCCTGCAGCAGCATGTCGACATCGATGTCCATGGCGTCGGGCTCGTTGACGCCGGCCTGGACCTTCTCCGGCCGCAACGCCGGAAACAGCGCGAGCGCCGCAGGGCCATCCAGGCGTTCAGCCCTGGCCCCAACCGAGAGGATGCGCTCCTGCAGCCGTGCCAGCCTGTCTTCCTGGCCGGCCGCCGCGACTGTCAGGCAGCCGCGCGGCGTCATGATCGGATGGGCGCAGAAGCCGTGGGGCGGTGTTTCGAGGAAGGCGCGGCTCGCCTGCGCCATGCGCCGCATCGTCGGAGCAGTGATGCCGACGGTGAATTGCGCGGCCGAGCGCCCGGAACTGTGATAGCCGGCCTGCTCCTCGCGCTCGATCAGCGCGACCGAGCCGTGCCGGGACAGGAAATAGGCCGCGGAAGCTCCCGCGATCCCACCGCCTACAACGATCACATCGACCCGCATCGTCCTCGCACCAGCTTTCCGGTCATCGGCCACCGGCAGCCATCCACCGGCAAGGTCAACGACAGCACCGCGCCGCGCCGCAGTCGATTTCAATAATTGGGGGCCGGCACCTCAAAAGCTGGGTCGCCGGGCAGCCCGAATTCCCTGAGCCCCGGCTCCAATTATTGAAATCGACATCGCCGTCGCGTCGGGGCTTGCCTTGGCCCGAACAGACCAGCGGAGCAACACCCATGAGCGGGACCGGTTTGCAGGCGCCGCGCCGGCGGAACATCTCATCCGGCAGCGCCTTCGAGGCGCAGTACAGCTATAGCCGCGCCGTCGTGGTCGGCCCACACGTCATGCTGTCGGGCACGACCGGCTATGACTACGCGACGAACACACTCGCCGAGGGCGCGGCGGAGCAGACCCGCCAGCTCTTCCGCAACGCCGCGGCCGCTTTTGCCCAGGCCGGCGCAACCCTGCCCGACGTCGTCCGCGTGCGCATGTTCATCGCCCGTGCCGCCGATTACGAGGCGGTGATGGCGGTGTTCGCCGAAGCCTTCCGGGAGGTGAAGCCGGCCTGCACCACGGTCGAGGCCGGGCTCTTCGATCCTGACATCCTGGTCGAGATGGACATGGACGCCATCGTCGATGTCGATGCTTAGCCTGCGCTCGCACGTTCCTGACGACGTCATCGCGGCTGCCGATCGCCTCCCCGGGCAGGCCGATGTCGTCGTCATCGGCGGCGGTATCATCGGTGCCGCCGCCGCTTTTCATCTCGCCGGAGCCGGGTTGAGGACCGTGCTGCTCGAAGCCGACAAGGTCTCGTCACAGCAATCCGGTCGCAACTGGGGCTTCGTCAGGACGCAGTATCGGGATCCGCTGGAACTGCCGCTCGCTGTCGAAGCGCTCGCATTGTGGCCTGAGCTCGAGCGCGAACTCGGCGCCCCCGTCGGCTGGCGCCGGACCGGCTGCGTCTTCGTCGCGGCGACGCAAAAGGAAATGGCGGCCTTCGCCGGCTGGCATGACAAGACGCGCGATGTGGCTTGTGATGCACGGTTGCTCTCCGCTCGCGAGGCCGCCGATCTGCTGCCGTCCCTGCGTGGCGAGACGGAAGGCGCGCTCTACACCGCGAGCGACGGACAGGCCGAGCCGGCGCTCGCAACCCTCGCCTTCGCCCGGGCCGCGGCAAGGCGCGGCGTCCGCATCGTCGAGGATTGCGGCGCCCTCTCCATCGAGACCATGGCCGGGATAGTCAGCGGCGTTCAGACCGAGCACGGACTGATCCGCTGCGGCGCCGTGGTCTGCGCTGCCGGCGCCCAGAGCCACCGGCTCCTCGCTCCGCTCGGCCTGTCACTGCCGCAGCAGAGCGTGCGCAGCACCGTCTCCCTCACCGCGCCGCTGCCGCCGCTGAGCGAGGCCTGCTTCTGCGGCTTCGGCATCGGTCTGCGCCAACGGGCCGACGGCTCCTGCATCATCGCCGCCGATTCCACTTCCGACATCGACCTGTCGCTTGATTCCTTCCGGGCTGCCCGCTTCTTCCTGCCGGGATTGCTGCGCCATGGCAGCGGCTTCTCGCTGCGGCTGGGACGCCCCTTCGTTGACGATCTGCATCAGCGCTTCTCTGTGCCTGGTCACGAACGTGCCGTCGCACGGCGCCCCCGCATCCCTGCGAACCGCAAGCTGGCAGCGCGGACCGGCGCTGCCATCCGCGACCTGTTCGCCGGTGCCGCCGGCATCGAGATCGTCAAATCCTGGGCCGGCCGCATCGATGTCCTGCCCGACGCGCTGCCGGTGCTCGATGCACCGGCCGAGATCGGCGGGCTGGTCGTTGCCACCGGCTTCTCCGGCCATGGCTTTGGGCTCGCTCCGGCGGTTGGTCGCCATGTCGCCCTACTGGCCAGAGGCGAGACCCCGGCCGCGCTCCTGGCACCGCTCAGGCTGGACCGCTTCGCGCGTGGCACCTATTCGGCACCACACGCCCCGCTCTGACCAACAGGATAGCCCCTGCTACAGGCTTCGGGAGGATCGGTATGACGACGCAGACGACCGGCATGGACGCCGCCGCGCGCGAGCACATCCGCCGCTATTATGATGGCACGCTGCGGCCTGACGAGATGGTCGCGGCGATGTCGCAGGAGGCCGGCTGGTTTCCGTCGCGCGTGGTGCGGCGGGGGGATGCGGTCTCGCCGCTTCCCGATGCCGGCCGCAAGCTGCCGCCGCTCGAGATCCGCGATCACGGCCGAACCTTCGATCTCTACGACTATCTGTCCGTGAACCGCGTCGCCGGGCTGATGGTGCTCCAGGATGGCGCCGTGATCGAGGAGAGCTATTCGCTCGGCATCGGGCCGCAGACGCAGTGGAAGTCCTGCTCTCTGGCGAAATCGGTCACCGCCACGCTCTACGGCATCGCACTGCGTGAGGGCGCGATCGAGAGCCTCGACGATCCGGTGACGCGCTATGCGCCCTTGGGCGGGCTCTATGCCGGCGTCTCGGTGCGCCAGCTGCTGCACATGGCGACCGGCGTGCGCTGGAACGAGGATTACACCGACCCGGCCTCCGACCGCCGCCTGCTCATGGATACCCAGATGAACTGGGAGCCGGGTGGCATCGCCCGACACATGGAGAGCCTGCCCGCCGAGACGGCGCCGGGAGGCTCCTGGAAGTACAATACCGGCGATTCCTATCTCGCCGGGCTCGTCCTGGAACGTGCGACCGGAACCAGCCTCGCCGACTACCTCTCGGACAAGCTCTGGTCGCGGGTCGGCATGGAGGCCGACGCGTCCTGGTGGTGCGAGAGCCCCGGCGGCATGGGCATCGCCGGCAGCGGCCTGCATGCGACGCTGCGCGACTATGCCCGCTTCGGCCAGTTCGTCCTCGACGACGGGCGGATCGGATCGCAGGAGCTGCTGCCGCAGGGCTGGCGCGAGGAGGCGGGCGCACCCTACCGGATCGGCGAGACACTCGTCCCCTATGGCTACATGTGGTGGATCCCGGTCCTCGACGATCCCGCGCTGAAAGGCACCTTCCAGGCCGAAGGCATCTATGGGCAATTCATCCACATCAACCCCAGCAAGCGCCTGGTGGCCGTGGTGCTGAGCGCCCGTTCCAAGCCGGGCTACCGTCGTCGCCTGGAAATCAACGACGACGCCTTCTTCGCAGCGCTGGCAGATCGCCTTTGAAGCCATTGGCGCCCCGGGCGACGTCAATGTCTCAAAGCTCGGTGGCCTGACTGTCGGTCCTGGCGGCTTCATGGATATCGCCCAGAACGCCAAGAAAGTCGTGTTCTGCGGCACCTTCGACACCAAGGGCAGCAAGCTGGAAGTCGGCGGCGGCAAGCTGACGATCGCGCAGCACGGCCATGTGCGAAAGCTCGGCGGCAAGGTCGAGCAGATCACCTACTCCGGCAGGCAGGCGCTGAAACGCGGCCATAAGGCGGCCTTCGTC